>VTLG01012684.1_pt1 | contig 177904 bp, 227 predicted proteins | sample 4694571 | NCBI WGS metagenome assembly VTLG01 (sample SAMN12604809, study PRJNA352737) | marine metagenome | biome: ENVO:00000447; feature: ENVO:00000209|ENVO:00000569|ENVO:01000036; material: ENVO:00002151; isolation source: viral sequences binned using virsorter ... | reverse complement strand
CAGAACCCTTCAGCATCAGTACCACAGGCTCCTCCTGCCACAATATATGCAGGTACTCCTATTGTAGATATGCCTGGGTGTGTTTTAGTACATAAAGAGAACGTAAAGAATCCAAAGAATAGAAACAAGATGCTGGTCAATGATGACCCTAATCAAAACGTAGTTCTTTGTGATGGTGGTATGCCTTATTTTACGGCACCAAATTATGATGCCAGAGAATTAACGTGGCAGACAGTCTATGGTGAACCAGAGGAACAACAGTCAGGTGTAGATACAAAAGATACTGGTGATGTTACACCACCTGATACACCAGAACCTCCTCCTACAGATGAACCAGAGGGTGATCCAGAATGCCCAGGCCCATTGTCTCCAAGGATAGGATCAGTTGGCCCTAATGAAAAAGAAAAAGTTGTCGGTCACGAGTTACAACCCGATCCCAACAACTTTAATAAGAAGATATGTGTAGCTTTATATGAGGATATTAGTGTAGTAGAACAGTACCTACCTTCTGCTCAAGTTGCAACAACTACTGCTGTGATTGCGTCTGTTGCTGGAGCGAGTGCCCTACTTGCAAAGCCTCTTGCTGATCTCCTCCTAAGAGTATTTCGGCCGGCGATAAAGCAGGTTTTGACCAAGGTAAACGCAGTCCTCGGAAAAACCCCTTATCGTTTGACTGAGGAAGAGAAGAGGACGAATGAGTATCGGAAGAAGAAGGGTTTGAATCCGATTCCTTTTGCGAAGAATCATCAGAAGAAGATGAAGGCTGAGAAGAAGGCTGAGAAAGAGAAGTTGAAGTCTGAGAAGAATCAGAAGAAGAATCCTCAAAGTTAGGTTGAGGTAACGTGTGTGAGTGAGGAGTTATCTTACCGCCAGGATTCGTAACTATAACGTCGGCACATATAGATGCATATGGTGACGCAGGGTGGAAGAATATGCCAGCCTTCTTGAGTTCACCACAGTTTTTAAGTCTTGCAATCTCAAAGTCCAATCGTTTGTTAGCAATCAATTGATTTTGCATATCAACTTGTGCTTGTGCTGCGTTAGCACACCTACGTTGCATACCCCTGTTGAGTGGTATTGAAAGCGTAGCAGAGAGTCCTAAGTTGAAACTCTGGTTCGCCCTCATGTCAGTTCTTACAGGTTTGTACCATGTAGGTGCAAGGTTACCATCTTGTACTGCATCAGGTACGCCATCGCCTACCTGTACGTCTTGCATGATTGTTATATCATCTCCGTCTTCAAACCATCTTACAGTATTACCACTGGCATTTACATAGGTTCTATCATCATACCAGTCTTCCCAAGGGTAGTTCTTAACAGTGACTTGTTGTTGTATTGTTCTACCTTCAATGTCAGATGTGTTATACTGAGGTTCGTTATAAAAATCTTCCCAAGGATCCTTCCTTGAGTCAGCGAACTGAATGTATGGTGTCATGTTAAGAGTCGTACCTTGGCAGGAGACTCCACCGCCGTAGGTGTTAGTTACGTATGGACCTTGAAGGACCTGAATTGCTTGATTGGTTACCGAGCCAGAGGAGTTAGCTATTGGATTAGCAGTAGCACTCACTCCACCTACACCTTCCGCTAATGCGGCCGTCGGACTTACTAACGATAGTACTAATGTACTTATTGCGTAAAGGTGCTTGTTGTGTCGGTGACGCTTTGGATAGTGGTGACTCTTTGTATGACGGTCTGGTTGGTCATGCCCGGCCCTTGATATGTCTGGGTAAATTGAAAGGCTGCGCCTGGAGTCGTCTGCGTAAAGTTGTTTGACTGTGAGAAGTCTAAGGAGTCGAATGAACTTGTCACGCTTCCTGTTATTGTATTTCCGTTCGTTCCCGCTGCGGAGGTTCCGCCTGGGGTTACTGTCACTGTTGATGTAGTCACTGGAGGATTCAAGGCTTGACCATTGTTGTCTACCCCTACCCCCGTTACTGAGTATTCCCATCCTGTCCTATAATCAATTGAATTTATGGTTTCCGTAACCGTGCTTTCAGTTTCGGTATGGCTGGTCATCGAGCCCTGCTGGAAATTTGGCACGACAGGGACCGCCATCACAGGGGTCCCTATACTAAGCAACGCTATCGCTGTTAGTATCCTTTTCATCTTAGTCTATTTGCAATTCTGTAACGAATTGGCCAGTAGCAGTTGTGCCTGCGCCTCCAGCTGTTACGGTCAGGGCTCCCTGCGTAGTCACAGTGCCGGCAAGGGATCCTGCGGTCCCAGCTCCAGTAGACAATTGATTACTCAATGCACTAACAGCACCTACTGAAGGAGCAGATGTTACCAGAGCATCTCCTTGAGTGAACGCAGTTGTGAAACTGAATGACTCGCCTGGGTCGTCTTGGACAGCAGAAATAGTTCCTGGCCCATAGACACCACTTGAAATAGCGCCAGCACTAACTGTGTTAGCCGTTGTGCCATCAGTTGTGTCCACGTTATTGCCAGATATGCTATAGGAATTACCTACTCGTTGCATCTGAGTTGCAGCAGCATTAACTTGCAGTTGGACACTGGAAGTAAATCTGGATGTCAGGTCTGCTCTCGCTGGACTCGCCAATAAGCCTGCAGTTGCCATCATAAGAAAAGGAATAATTCTTTTCATGTGATCTCACATTAGTTCAGCCGTATTTATACAAATAAATGTTAGATTTACCTATCATCCATATATGGTGTATAAATTAATCGTCTTCTATGAGTTGTATAGTATATGAGTTTAGGTCTATCTTTACTCTACACATTCTCTGACCGTTATTTTCTCTATTAGTATCAGTTAATTGTTTTCCTTCTGTCTGTTTGAAGTCTGGAAAGGATTGGAAGGCTGTAGGGTTAAGGAATCCATAGCCAGGAACGTTAGGAGTTTCATCTTCCAAAAGTACTGTTCCACCTTGCCATCCACTTGCTTTTACTATTACTGGGTCTGTTCCTATTTCTGCACGCCATATGGCTCTTAGATCCAGTTCTATAATATTCTGTGTAAGTCCGCCTGGAACTTGTTTTAAAGCATCTACATCAATGTATATTCCTTCATATCCTTCTGTATCTTCTGAGTTATCATTACCCCACTTCATATAGGTTACGGATCCATCACCATTTGTTATAGCATTGCCTGGAGATCTATTGAATCCAAGTTCTCCAGATAGATTAGGAGATAAGAATGAACATATAACATCTAAGTCCTTACCATCAGTCCAATGAAATAGGAAAGCTAAGTAATTACAATAGAATGCTGCTGGGTCAAAGCTGGCACCGCCGCTTTTACCAATACCAAATGCTAAAGGTGACATATCAACTTACAATCGTGAGTGTTCCGATCATACCAGAGTGCATTGTACATTGATAGTACAAGGTTGCTGGTGCATCAAAGGGGACATTGAATATCTGAGATCCTTGTTGGGAACCACTTAGATATGTAGAACCATATCCTGTTCCTCCATCTGAATATCTAATTGCAAATGGGTGTACTGAAGCTGTAGAATTTTCAAAGATATATGTTTGTCCTCTCTGTAGGAAGAGAGTAGGATTATCTGTTGTGTTAACTAATCCAGGCCCAGCAAATCTATATGCAGTAGTTCCATTAGCGGTGATGTAGTACTTAGTTGCAAAGTTTCTATCAGATCCATCACCTACTGTTCTGTTTGTTATTACAGAACCAGCAGTGAAACTGCATGTGTTTGCACTACCTACAGTAATTTTTAAATCGCCAGGACTCTCTATAGTTGGATCACCAGTGGCTCCAACCACATTAATTTCCTTAACGCCAAAACTTTTGTCTGCCATGAGATCCTGTTTTTATCTATTTATTAACTATAAGTAAAGGTCACACCTTTACATGTGATACCTACTGCACCACCACTAATAAACTTCTTTTTATCTGGTTCATTGCCAGTTAGTTTATCCCATATAACATAACCAGCATTACCCTGCATGTTATATGAGTCAGTCCAGTTAGAATCTGTTGCAGTAGTTGCTTCAGTACCATAATAATAATGGTCAGCATTTGCTGAACCACATGATACTGCCCAGTCTTTTAGATCCAGTGCAGTCCATGTTCTATTATATTCAAGTTTAGTTGCAAGGATACCAACAGAGATAGGAGTTGCGGAACTTGTTCCACCAAAGGTACAGTTTGCAGACTCTACTGATATAGTTCCATCGATATAGTAGTATGCATTATAACGATCATATTGGAAACTATTATCATCACATCCAGCTAATGAACTATCTGCAGTACAGAAATAGTCTACTGCATTACCCATGTTGCTGTAACCTGCTTTCCTTTCTTTACCATCACCTGTATAGTCATCATCCATTGCACCAACAGAGATAGTTTTATATCTTATTCCACTTCCACCTGTATAGATTCCTATTTGTGGTGGGAAGCCAGGTCTGTTGTGTGTATTATATGTTGGGTGATTGAAAGTACCGTAGGGACTACTATCTGTTGCGTTTGCTAATGTTGTACCATCTCCTTGAGATGTAGTGGAATGATAGTTATTGTAGTCTGGATGATCACCTAAGACTACCTTCTGGTCATGGTTACCTGCAGCACAAGCAAAGATTGCACCAGAGTCAATCATTTCATATCCTGCACCAAGTATTGAATGGCCAGGAGTATATTCCATAACACGTTGAGCACTTGACCAGTAACTACCCATAAAGGTTCCAGTTTTTGTACTAAAACTGACTCCACCAGTTCCATCTGTTCCTTGTCTAAAGTAATACCAACCACTACTTGGTGGTGTGTCTCTGAATCCCCAACTGTTACTTGTAATGGTTGGGTCTTGTGTACCGTATTTTGGATTATTTGGTTTGCATTGATGGAAGACTTTGACCATATCAAAGTAGTCTTCCCAGAAGATACCATAGGTTCCGTATAGATTTATGAACCATTTGTTGGAATTGTATGCCCACCCATGATCTTTACCATAGGTTTGAGAAGCACATGGAGTTCCATGATATCCAGTGTTGTTTTGGTATGCGGTATTAGATCCGTTTGATCTTGCTCTTGTGTAAGTGACTGGTATATTCAGAGTTCCAAAGTCATATACACCTGTTGCAGTACCACCATTACCAGTACTTACAAATTTTGGAGATCTGAATGAGGTACTATCATTCTCCCACCATGCTCTTGCATCAGCTTCTTGAGGTACTGTAGTTTTATCCCAACGTTGTTCTAATCTTCCTGCTGGAGATGCATTAAAGAAGTCTGGATCAAGATAGTATGGAGCATCAAGAACTACATCTAATAGATCACAACATCCAATAGTACTTGATATTCCTCTGTTACATAATACATTTCCACCTTTGTAATTCTGAGGCCATGTTGGTGGAGTACTGAATGTTACAACTCCAGTAGTTCCAAGGTGATTGTTGATAAATTCAAGGTGACCAAACCACATGTCTTGGTCTGCTACAATTACATCAACATCAAATCCAGTTCCAAATTGTTTTGCTCTATACTCAAATGTATCTGTGTCATTGTTACCGTATGCTGCACCATTCCAAGGGTCTTCATACTGTTCATGCCTCATTAATTGTGAGGTTGTACAATTTCTATTAGCAACGCCTGGGTTTGACATTATAACACCATCCCCACTTGTTTGTGGATCCCTTTGATGTTTTACTGGTTCAGCATGTCTCCATTGCTTTGTTGGCATCTCCATAACAAAGTCATCAGGATTATCTTCATAGGTGCCTGGATATTTTGCAGTATTCAGATTGACATAAGATACTTTCTCATGATTCCTGAGAGCAGTTGCTTGCCCATCAGTTAACATGTAAGCTCCTCTTACAGATAAGGCTCCTTTTGTACTATTACATACTACAGATGCATTGGGTATGTTTGCTTCCAGTGATCCATCTTTAATAAGATGTGCATGTACTGTTTCCCAATCTTCTTTAGTTGGACATCCTATAATATATTCTTTTTTATCCAGTGCGCCTGAGGGTTCTTTTGTTAGTCCATCTTTTACTGTAAGGAAGGCGGCTTTCCTATCTTCGTAAGATTCCTTAGATGGCATTAGATTAATCCTCCTCTGACAAATCTATAGGTTGTTAGACCAGTAGTTCCTGTTTCTGGTGTGACCATTAACTTCAGTGCTCCACTGGAGATTGTAGCACCTACGGATACTAATTGTTGAACGTCATACATGATTGCATATTCGTTTGAGTATGCAGTAGTTCCATTCTGCATTACAAGAATCTTCTGTGATTGTATTTCACTTCCATTCTCTACAAGTATTTGATACTCTGCAGATTTTAGATTCAAACTTGCAAGTGTTACACTGTCAACTTCTACAGCAGTTCCTACTACAGCAGTAAAGGTTCCTACTCCACTGTGTATACCATAGGTCTCACCGATTTGTAGTTTGTGTGTTGGGTTGGTTGTAGCAATACCAACATTAGATGTAGTATTGATTCCAGCACCAGTTGTTTCCCAGACACCAGATCCACCGCCACCACCTGCTGCACCAGTAACAGTAACGATACCAGCAGAGAGAGGACTTACGGATAGGTTTGAACCAAAGTTGATAGTTCCTGCAACACCAATAGTACTACCACTATCTTCAACATTGATAGCAGAGGATGCGGATATGTTACTTAATCCAGAACCATCACCAATAAACTTAGTTGCAGTAACAACACCAGTGATAATTAAACCACCAGATGATACTTCAAGTTTGGTTGATCCACCCCATCTCATGACTAAACCAGAGTTACAGTCAAGTATTAGTGAACCTGTTCCAGTATCTTGTATGTGAGAATTACTGCCATCATGCCAGAGAGATAGGTCTTCGCCAGCTCCTAAGAATAGTTTCTTATTATCAGGAACGAAGACTGAACCACCTACTGATATGTTACCAGTAAGAGTTGATAGTCCAGAAACATTCAGTTGAGTTGCAATTAGATCATTGAAGGTTGATGTTCCTGTTGTACTAATACCATCAATACCTCCACCACCACCTGCAGCACCTGTAACAGTAACTACACCAGCAGATGCAGGTGACAGGGATAGGTTTGCACCGAAGTCAATAGTACCAATGGTTCCTACAAGAGTACCACTGTCTTTAACTATGATGCCTGTACCAGAAGCAGTAACTCCTGTTAGTCCTGATCCATCTCCAACGAAGGAGGAAGCAGTTGCAACACCAGAGACATTAATATTTGCAGCAGTGACTTGTCCTACTGAAATATCTGGTGTTCCAGTTAATCCTTGTGCGAGTGTTGCTATACCTGCTGTTGATGCATATCCTGCTGGAGGTAATCCAGAAGCATTAGATATGTCACCATATATTGTAGTGGCAGTTATAACACCAACTCTATAGTTTTCTGTTCCTGTTCCAACTGTGGTATCAAGTTCGTGATTGACTAACTTAACCCAGTTACCATCATGTGCGTAGTATGCTTTCTCTGTTTCATGTACGTGTGCGAACTGACCGTGTAGTGAATTAGCACCAGATACTACAAGATCATTGTATGTTGCCCAGAGGAATGGTAGTCTGTTATCTGTTGCAGTACCATCCATTCTACCGTCAAGGTTTATATTACCTGTGACGTTTAGAGCACCACCACCAGCATTTGTAGTTCCTATACCTACACCACCAAGGGTATGAATACCAGTTGAATTTTGTCTCCAGAAACTATCTGTGCCAGGTAGGTTAGTAAGTAGTGAACCATCTCCAGCAAATTTAGATGCAGTTACAACACCAACAGTGAAGTAGTTACCATACTCGTCTTGGTGTATGATCTGTCTCCAACCATTGTAACCACCTTGAGTTGTTCCAGTTGAAACGTATGCTCTCTTAGTATTATTTGCATAAGCAAACATACCTCTGTAAGATACAGCAGTAGGTAGATCACCAGTAGAGTCAAAGTCAAAGCGCATCTTACTGCCTTGGCCTGGGAATGTTACAATTCCAGTTCCATTGACGTTACCAACAAGTATTGAAGGGGATCCTGTTAAATTTTGTGCTACTGTTGCAATTCCAGTACTGGAAGCGTATCCTGCAAGTGTTGATAGACCTGCCAGTGGAGTGTAACTTGATATTCCAGAACTGGTTGAGTAGGTTGCGTTACCTGCTACTGTTGCAATACCAGCTGCCTGTGCATATGTTACTATACCTGCCGTTGTTGCGAAGGTTGCTATTCCTGACACTCCAGAATAGGTTGCGACTCCAGCAGTGATTGCATAGTTTGAGTATGTTGCAGCTGCAGAGACTGTGGTATATGTTGCAACCCCTGATACATGTGCATAACTAACGGTATCCGCAGCAGAAACTGTTACGTTTCCACCAAAGACTTGACCGACGTATAGATTTTGATCGAAGTTAATACTTTGTGCAACACCAATTAGTGTTCCACTATCTTTAATTACTACACCAGAACCAGTTGCAGTAACGCCTGTTAGACCTGAACCATCTCCAACGAATGTACCAGTAGTAATACCAGACATCCAAGCGTTTCCTACGACATGGAACTGTGAACTTGGGACAGTGGTTCCGATGCCTACGTACTTACTGGTTGCAATTCCTGTTGATCCTACCTTTGACCAAGTACCGGCACTTCCCGCATTGACACTAAGGTTTGTACCATCACCAAAAGTCTGATAGATTTCAGAAAAGTTAGCGTTAACTTTTACGGCACCAGATGCGAGTGAATCTCCCAGACCATCGTTAGGCGTAAACCCAGTAAATATTCCTTGTCTGGCCATTTAGCTTCCTTATATAGGGTCCCTAACTTCTATTTATTGATATAATAAATACGTATGATAGCCTATAGCCTCTGTAAGGAACTGACTGAGTATGGATAATAACATTCAGCCTGATTATTCAAGTGCATACGCCAAGATTTATGAAAAAGCGACTCCCGAATCTGGTACTGGTAAGTATTATAAGGAAGGGAAACCCACGGCTAAACAGTTAGCTAACAGGAAGTCTACTGAGAAGACTCCTGCACAGAAGGCTGCTACGGCAAAGTATGATAAAATAAAGGCTCTTACCAACGCAGGTAAACATAAAGAGGCGAGTGCTTTATATAAGGAAGCGAAGTATGATAATACAAAGTCACCTGATTATGAAAAGAAGAAGGCTGCTCTTGCTAAGAAGCATGGAGGAGCGGATAAGATTAAAGGACATCCTCAGTACGAAGAGGTAAAGGGAAGACATAGACTTGCTTACGAAAAGTATAAGACAGAGTTAAATGATAATTATGTAACTAAGTTTAGTGAGTGGACTAAGAATTTACATGAACAGGGATATGATCTTGCTAAGTGGGAACTATCTGAGTTACTTGATACTTATATAAGAGAGAACGATCTTTTCCATGCAAAGGAATCCATTCATGAAGCTGTTCAACTTGCAGAAGAAGGGATTCAAGCAAGAGCAGGTGGGATGCAGAAAGGATTTGCAAGTGGATTGTGTCCTGACTGTGGAGTATTTGGTTGTACAATAGACCATTCATCAGAAGAAAAGGAAGATGAGGAAGTAAGTGAAAGCATAGAAGCTGCTGTTGAGTACTTCTATGAGGCAGGAATTAATGAAGAGGGTATAGATCTTATTATAGAAGAGGTTGGTCTTGATGATTTTGTTGGTGCTGTTCTTGAAAAGGTTGCCACTGGACCAAGATTGGGTGAACCAAGAGAGAAGGGTGCTACACATGTTAATGCTGGTGAAGGTGAAAAGATTGCTTCAAGAACTCGGAAGTGGATGTATGATAGAGGACAGAAGGGATCTCCTGGCTTAGATGCAATGAAAGCACGTACTGCAGAACATAAAGCAAGGCGTGGTGTTAAGGAAGAGGTTGAACTTCTCGACGAAAGAAAGGCTCGTAGGTTGAATGTAAAGACTAAGAAGACTATCTGGAAGACAGTAGAAAAGGATGCTGCTGCAGAAGCAAAGAGAAAAGAGAATAAAACTGGTGAGTATAAAGAAACTCCTAAGAAGAAACCAAAGATAGGTTTGTCATATAAGACTACAGTTAAGGGTGGATCTAAACCACCACGCACACAGAAAGGTGCTATGGCATATGATGGTCCTAATAAAGAAAGAAGTGAAGCTGCAGATAGAGTCAAGGCAAAGACTAAGGCAAAGAAAGCAGTAAAACCAGTTGCTAAGAAAGTAAAGGTAGTAAAGGCTGTACCTAAAGCAAAGGCAACACAACCAGCTAAGAAGGCATCTAAAGAAGGAATCGCTGATAAGATCAGAGGTGCAGTAAAGGCAGGTGTTAAGAGACATAAGAAAGCAGTACAACCAGCAAGAGTGTTTGCGAAGGGTGCTGTTAAAGGTGCTAAGGATACTGTGAAGTTTGCTGGTAAGGTTAAGAAAGTACTTACTGGTGAAGAACTTTCTGATTGGAAGTCAGAACTATTGCATGAGGCAGATATTACTGACATCCTTGCACGTTTAGAGAAGAAGAGAATTAGTAAGGGTGGAGATCCAGAGGAATCACCACTACCTGCAATGCGTAAGTATCATTCAAAGAAGAAGAAAAAAGTAAAGAAAGGTGATTGGATTGGACCACCTCCTAAGAAAACAAATGAAGAGGTAGTCTTGGATGAAGAAGGGTACGATCATTGGAGAGATAAGCAACTTGAAAAGTATGGAACAGGATGGCGTGGTACTGATAGATCGGGACCAAGTTCTCCTCCTCCAAGTTCAAAAAAGACTAAAGGAAAGACTGTTCTCCAAAGAGAAACAGAGAAGAAGTACGGTAAAGGCAAGTCTGCTCTTGACATTGTGAAGGCAAATATTGAAGCGAAACATGGTAAGGGTGCAATCATGTCAACAAAGAAGGGGTCAAAGAAATGATTGAAGAAGGAATGATTGACTCCATTAGGAGAAAGGTAAAGGAACTTAAAGGAAAGAAGTCTGGACATAAGTATCCTAAAGGAAGAAAGTATGATGACCCAGGCCATGAGGCGGCCAGGAGAATTAGAAATGCAGAACGAGAAAAGTATGTGAGTCCTTTTGGTATGGAAGAAGAGAAGACATTCGATCAGTTCTTAAAGGAGGGTCTTAAGTCTGAGAAAGCACTTGGCGATAAAGTTAAGAAGAGGCGTGCTAAAGATCTTATCAAGACAGGGAAGTCTTTAAATGCAAAAGATCTTAAGGATGCAGATGAGGATGGAGATGGCATTGTAAGAGTTATTGATGCAGGATATGAACCAGAAGGTGAAGTTCTTGATGAATTGAAGACATCTACTTTACGTAATTACGTTAATAAAGCATCTATTGATGCAGTTGGAAGAGGTGTTGATGCAGGTATTAAGGGCATGACAGGACCCAAAGATGAAATGGAAAAGAATATGACCAAAGCCTATAAGAGACAGAGGGGAATTAACCGTGCAGCAAATAAGTTAGCAAGTAGAGCTGAAAGGAAAGAGGAAGTAGAACTTGATGAAAGACTGGGTGGTAAAGGATACAAAAGAAGAAAAGATTATGCTGGTAGAACAGTTGAAGGTGACTGGCCAGATTCCGATAGAGGTGGCGGTCACAAGGCAAAGAAAAGATCAGGTGAGAAGGTAGAGAAGAAGTCTCCAACCTATCAGGCATATGTTCTTAATAAAGAAGAAGTGGTGAATGAAGTTGCACCTCCAACCAAGAAGCATGAAAGGATGGTAAAACATATAAAAAAGTCGTATGCGAAAGACGGAGGGTTGACTGACCAAGAGAAGTCAATCGCATATGCTACTGCGTGGAAGAACTATAATAAAGATAAGTGACTTTCCAAATGAGGTTGAATTATTAGAACTAAATAAAAATACAATGACAATGAAAATTATGGGATGGACACCACCACAAAGACCTCAGTGGGTGAAAGAGATTATGAAAACGCCTGGACATACCAAGGTTCAACTTTTACTTCTGACGATATTGGCGACTTCTTCGGTTTCGTCTACTGCATTACTAATATCAAGTCGGGCAAACGGTACATTGGGAGGAAGTACTTCCAACAACATCGGAAGCATCGAGGTAGCAGACGCAAACGGACGAGTGAAAGTAACTGGAAAGCATACTACGGAAGTTCTAAAGAACTTAACGAAGACAGGAAACTTCTGGGGAATAGTACCTTCCGTAGAGAAATCATCTCGCTCCACACCACAGGCGGAAAAGTAAATTACGAAGAGACAAGACAATTATTTCTTAATAATGTCCTAACAGAGGCCCTTGACAATGGGGAACCAGCCTTCTATAATAGCAATGTTCTCGGACGTTATTATAAGAAGGACTATTTCAATGGATCATCAGACGCTGGATGAACTCATTAAGGATTCCTTAATTGATAGGTTGCATCAACTTGTCGATGAGCAAAGGTATGAAGATGCCATTGCTTACTATGAAGAACATGCCGAGACTCTTGCGGGTGTAGTTTAGTGGTAAAATCAGAGGTTTCCAACCTCCAGTCGAGTGTTCGATTCACTCCATCCGCTCTCCGCCATCATAGCACAGTGGTAGTGCAGGGCTTTTGTAAAGCCAAGGTCGGAGGTTCAAATCCCCCTGATGGCATTGGGGTTGTAGTTCAACTGGTTAGAGCACCTGCCTGTCACGCAGGAAGTTGCGAGTTCGATCCTCGTCAATCCCGTTTTGGGTCGGTGTCCGAGTGGTTAAAGGAGACGGACTGTAAATCCGTTGGCTCTGCCTACGATGGTTCAAATCCATCCCGGCCCATATGAAAAATAGTTTATACAATTTACCAAGAAAGACTGCTGAACCTCAAATATATGAGTGTCCATTTGCAGAAGAATTAAAACCCCACTTAATGAAGTGGGTTCAGGATGAAGCACATATTGAAGTTCAAGGAAAGGCATTAAGAACTGAGAACTATTTTAAACCTGAGACTAAAGAGTTAGATAAATTATTTGAGTGGATATGGGAGGTACTACCAGAGGCTGTTGAGGTCTTAGGACATTGGAGTAATTCTTTTTATTTCATGACTCCTCGTGAGATGAGAATCTTTACTTTGGATCAGTACTGGGCTATGTCATACCAAAAGGGTGGAGGTACAGATGAACATACTCATTTTCCTTACCCAATATCATTTGGTTATTATATTAATGTCCCAGAGGGAAGTTCTCCAGTTATCATAGAAGATGAAGAGATCTCTTTAACTGATGGTAGATTAGTTGTCTTTATGGGATATCAAAGACACTGGGTTCCTGAATCTGAAGTTGATGGTAGGTGTATGATTGCAGGTGACATTACATATACACCATTTTTATCTGATATATCTAACTATAATACTCATTGGAGTGCTATATGAAATATAAGATTCAAACATCGTACTGTTGGTATGATGCATATGGTGAGACTAAAATAGTCAAGATGTATTTCATTAACTATGTTCCTTTTACCTTTGATGAGATAGATAGTGTTGCTGCAGAAGATCCAGAGGTAATCATTCAAGCGAATGGTAATAAATTATATACTGACACTGAATTGTATCAATGCAGTACTTACTTAGCTGAAGAAGAATGTTGTCCATTGTTATATGATCTGACAGAACTTATTGAAAATCCAAATGAACTTCCAGTAGATTAATGGCATCACAAGTAGAAGAAGAGGGTTATAGTTTGGCTCCTGATGATCAGGAGTACTTTAAAGAATGTGTTGCTATAATAGATGAACATCAAATTGATATTGATGAGGAACAAGTATTAGAACTTCTTCAAATTACTATGAGATGGCCTGAAGAGTCACTTCAGACTCTTAATCATTGTGGAATGGTGTCCAATGATTACTTTACTAACAGTGGATTTCTTAATTATGAGAAGTGGAAGAGATTATATGACTATGGATTTCCAAGTCAGTTACATAATGTCTTAGATCTTACTCCTCAGTTAAGATCATTGAACGATAAGTTATATGAGGTGAAAGGAAGTCACACTTGTGCTAATTTTTATATGTCAAAGGGTAGTAAAACACGTAGAGCAAGTTTTAATCCACACCATCATGACTATCATGTCATTGTTAAACCCATTTATGGTAAGTGTAATTGGTTAATAGGTGAAGATATGCGTGAGATTGTGCCAGGACATATATTAATATTACCTGCTTACACTCCTCATGCAGTTTTACAATCAGAAGAACCAAGGTTATCATTGACCTTGAATGTAAGTTCATGAATGAATATATAAATTATCTGCTCTCCATAGGTGCGGATAAAATTCCACATAAGGGTTCCAATCTTTTTGAACATTCTAAGAATGTCTCAGAGATGTTACTTTCTTATGGGAGATCCATAGACGAACAAAAAGCAGGTCTTTTTCATTCAATATATGGAACAAAGTTTCAACGTTATGAAGTAACAGTAGGTAGAGACACCATACGATCTTTAATTGGTGAGAGATCTGAACATCTTGTACATACCTTTTGCACTCTGGAAGATAGAGTGAATACAATTCTTTATGGTAAGAGATTAGAAGAGCCAGACAAGACATCCTTAAGATGGATAGAGTACTGTAACATCAGGGATCAGTACCCCAATGGAAGTATATTGAAGGAGTTTGAACTGGTATTAAAAGTAGGAAAAGTTTAATGTTTGTAGTAAAATGTCGAACCTGTAACCGAGAAATAACAGGGACATCAAGGACTCAGTTCTGTGGGTGCGAAAATCAATTGCAGGTTACTGAGGATTCATTCACAGCCGTGGACTTAAGTAACGTGGTGTTAATCAAATCTAACAATAGTGTTAAGAAATCAACACTTTTCTCTCCTGATGACCTAAAATACCAAGAGGAGCGCCGTAAGCGCAAAGTCCGTAAACTAACATTCGAGGAACGATGATCAATCTTGATGCCAGATACCAGTCCTATTTGCATAACCCAAACAAAGGGCTCACCATCGATGGTGTAAAGGAAACCGTAACTGGATATGGATATCATTGTGACGGTAATGATATTACAGGATACTATGTTACCACTACTAATTATAAGTTATTTTATAATTTAAATGAACAATTTTTGAGTATGGAACCGATGGCAATATCTGTAGAAAAATAACCTATATAATACATGATAGTAAAGTTTGAGTTTCGATTATGTTTCAATTACCTGATGCACAATACTTCGTTTATAGCAGAAAGAAGTTAGTTAAAAAGAATGTTAGGGACGTAGTTAAGGGGAAGAATGTCCTCCTGATTATGTTGCCTGGAGCTTTTACACCAACGTGTAGTACCGATATGGTGCCTGGATATGAGAAGAACTTTGAGAAGTTCAAAGAACATGATGTTGATGAGATACATGTCCTTAGTATGAATGATCCATATGTTATGGATGCATGGTGGAAGTCAATGAAGATTAAGAAACTGAAGTATATTCCTGATGGAAACGGTGCATTATCTCTTAGGATTAATCAAAATGATGGAGTCGCCAATGGTGATTGTGTTGTTGAGAAATATAATAAGGGTATGTACAAGAGGAACTGGAGATGTGTTCTCTTAATTCAGGATGGTATTTGTATTTGGAGTACATCTGAAGAAGCACCTGAATCTGGTAAGAATAATTGTGAAACAGATCCATATGTATTGACCACACCAGAGGCAGTCTTAGAACAATTAGCAGCAAGAAATGTTTCTGATCGTGTCAAAGCAGTTAATGCAGAAGGAAATAGTACAGAGATGGGTGGTGCAGAATTAGGTTCATCTGGTAAACTTGGTGAACATAATAGACCAATACAGAAACCAACGACCATTAATGAGTTAGTATCTCAAAGTGATAAGGGTGAAATATCACTTGGAAAGGTAGGTTCTGCTGGTTAATGGAGGTAATAATTACTCCTGAAGATCCCGATCTTCCTTTCAAACAAATAGAAAAGGCTTCGGAGGAGATAGGTGGGAAGATATCACATCTTACTTGCCTTGATTCTTCTGGAAGATCGTGTAAAAAAATAGTAATCGAGTACGATGAACAAGATAACACTTGAATACTTGGAGACTCACTTTGATGAGGTTCTCCAACAGACAGAGAGCGGTGCCTCTTTTTTAATTATGACCCCCGATGGACAAGACGTTGCTCTTGTACCACATAAAGATACCATTAAGATGGCAGTAGATGAAGGTCTTGTCACACCAATGGATGACGATTATTTTAACACGATGAGGACGAATGACACTTAGTTGACAACTGAATAGGTTCACAGTACAATAAACCGTAACCCAGATAGGAAAATGACTTTCATTTCCAAGTTCAAGACTAATCTAAATTTGCTACAATCCGCAGTTAATAGAGAGATAGAATTAGACCATGCTAATCTGAAAGTTTACAAAAAGGTTTTAAGATTTTATAGAAACTCAGGAATAGAATTTTATAATGATCCTGATGATGATTATGAACTTGTCCTTGAACTTCTTGCACAAGATTTGAATTAATAATGGCAGACGTACATCTTTTATTTCCAACCCCAGTTTATACTAATGACCTTACACCTCTCTTCAGTGAAGAGAAGAGGTTGCAACTTAAAAGAGATATGGATAGTTTCTTTTGGGATAGAGATCATGATACATATGGTAATCCTAATGGATATTTTCTTGAGGATGAGTATGAAGATGCTTTAACTAATAAGCGTGAATTCCAAGAGTTGGGTCACGTAATTGACAGGGAGATGGATAATTATGTTCATAATTTTCTTCAGGTATCTAAACGTAGACATTGTTTGAAGAGGGTTAATTCTTGGGGTAATAAATCCCACAAGGGTGACTATACTCATGAACATAATCATAGTAATAGTGATTTTAGTGGTGTTTATTATGTTAATGTACCTCCTAAGTCTGGTAATGAGTTGATACTTCATGGATTTAGATCAGGTCCAAGTTGGGCATGGCCTAACAAGGAGTTTGACATGGAGGATATTAATCAGTATAATGAAGTTACAACCGAAATGGATGCAACTCCTGGCTCAATAATAATGTTTCCATCACATCTATATCATTCTGTTGGAGTATCTGAATCACCTGATGTTAGATATTGTATCGCATTTAATTATGTTGTAGACGGTGAGTTTGGTGGTGGTACTAATTACATGAGGTTCAGGACACTTAGAAAGAATGAGTTAGAAATTCCTGGCCCACCAGTTCCAAGATGAAACCAGTCATAGTAACCGAAGAAGTTCAGGAGAATCGGATGGATATCTGTAGACTCTGTGACAGGTATGATAGTAAATTTAATATGTGTAAAGAATGTGGATGTTTCTTGGCTCTTAAAGTTAAGTTTACTTCCATGAAGTGTCCATTAAACCATTGGTAATGTCTCTACCAGAATTTTACAAACATAATGCCCGCCTCAATAGAATGATGCAACAACCATACGAGAGTGAGAACGCACCAGTTCAAGACTTTGAACAAAATTACGTGGACTTCATAGGGATCTATCAGAACGCTATGGATCCAGGCTTATGTGATTGGTTAGTAGATTATCTTGACTCAACCGCACAGTCTTTTCCGAGAAATTATACACACGTTAAAGATAAACAGATTTGTTTGGATGCATTTTCGCCTGGCGAATCTGAATCAGTAATGCAGGCAGTTAATAATTGTTTGGGTGCATATGTAAATGAGTATCCGTACCTTACTAATTTCAATTATGTAAGTGCATTGGTTTTGTTACAGAAAACCGAACCAAAAGAAGGATATCATTTGTTCCATGGCGAAGATCTTAATTGGAACATGCAACATAGAACAATGGCATGGATGGTATATTTGAATGATGTAGAAGAGGGTGGAGAAACAGAATTTTTATATCAACAACTTAAAGTATCTCCACGGAAGGGAACTGTTCTAATATGGCCTGGCAGTTATACTCATTTACATAGAGGTAATCCTCCTATGAGTACCAAATATATTGCCACTGGTTGGTATCAAGGTTCTATAGGACTTGCACAGGTTCAGACTGCTGGATTGAATGACCAACAGTATAGAAGATCTCTTGGGGAACAGGAACAGTGACAAGAATATTAGTTACTGGTCATAAAGGTTTCATTGGCAGTCATGTCTATAAAGATCTTAAGTATGAACAGGGTTATGGTGAACTGGTTGATGGATTAGATAAACCAGATGACATAGGAGATTTTGTTGGTCCTTCTGGGATGTTTGCTAAACATTATGATTATATTATTCACCTTGCAGCCTATGCTGCACTAAGAGATAGTATAGATGAACCAGAAAAGTTCTGGGAGAATAATGTAGAGAAGTCGAAACCTATATTTGATTACTGTAGAGAGAATAATGTCAGGTTATTGTATGCAAGTTCTGCTGGAGCACATGTGTGGTGGCAGAATCCATACTCAATGACTAAGAAAGCAAATGAACTCATGGCACCACCTAACAGTGTTGGTATGAGATTTTTTAATGTTTGGGCAGAGAAGGACAGTAGGTCTGATATGCTTTACCAAATGTTACAAGATAAGACTGCAGTATTTTTGACAAGACATAAGAGAGATTGGATTCATGTTAAGGATGTAGTCAGAGCGATTGCATATTTAATGACCAGTGAATATATTGGACCGATTGATATTGGCACAGGAGAAGCGACTTCAGTAATAGATCTTGCTATGTCATTAGGTCAAGGTCATCTTCCTATTAAAGAACACACACCTAATGAACCTGATGAATTGTGTGCAGACACTACTAAACTAAGGGAGTTAGGATGGTTTCCAACTCATAATATACTTGCAAAACAGGGAGCAACCTGTTAGAATAAATAAAATGCGGTATGTTCATTTCATATGACCGATAAAAGAAAAGCTTTAGTATTAGGAGCAGGTGGCTTCATTGGAAGTCACATGTGTAAGAGACTCAAATCAGAAGGATATTGGGTTCGGGGTGTAGATATTAAGTACCCAGAGTTCTCTGAGAGTGCCGCTGATGAATTCATTCAAGGCGATCTACGAGAGGTAGGATTAGTTGCAAGAGTTCTTGACCATGAAGGCGACTCTTTCGATGAGATCTATCAGTTCGCTGCTGACATGGGTGGTGCAGGTTACATCTTTACTGATGAACATTCTGCAGACATCATGCATAACTCTGCTACTATTAATTTAAATGTTCTGAACGAACAGGTACAACTGAATAGACTTCTTCAGAGTAATAAGACTAAGATATTCTATTCAAGTTCTGCTTGCATGTATCCAGAACACAACCAACTTGATCCTGATAATCCTGATTGCCGTGAAGATTCCGCTTACCCAGCTGCACCAGATTCCGAGTACGGATGGGAGAAACTTTTTTCAGAGAGATTGTACTTGGCTTACAATCGTAACTATGATATTCCTGTTTGTGTTGCCCGTTACCATAATATTTTCGGACCAGAAGGAACCTGGCAAGGAGGAAGAGAGAAAGCTCCAGCAGCTATCTGTCGCAAGGTCGCACATGTCCCAGATGTGGGAGGACCGATTGAAGTATGGGGTGATGGACAACAGACAAGATCCTTTCTCTTCATCGACGAGTGCATCGAAGCAACTCGTAGACTCATGGACTCTACCTTCCAAGGACCTGTCAATATCGGATCCGAAGAAATGGTTACCATTAACCAGTTGGTAGATACTGCTGCTAAGGTTGCAGGTAAGGTTGTATCGAAACGTCATGTATTGGATGCACCTTTGGGAGTTCGTGGACGTAACTCCAACAATGATCTAATCCGTAAGGAACTTGGATGGGACTACTCTCAATCACTTGAGGAAGGTATCCGCAAGACTTACAATTGGATCTCTGAACAAATAAAATCACACCAGCATGGTGTTGTTGAACTCTCATCATCAAAGGAATTAGAACATGCGAAAAGTAACTAAGAAAACTATTGAAATTGATAAGAATGTTGTGAGAGACTTGGATGTCTCTCACCTTTCATCACAATCTATTAACGAAAATGATTGGTTGAGTGCAGGTCAGAGTGAATATAGACTATATGCATGGTTGTCTACTCAGTTTGATAAGTCTATCATACTTGATGTAGGTACACGTACAGGTGGATCTGCTCTTGCGTTATCTTATAACGAAAATAATAAAGTTATTAGTTACGATCTGCAAGAACAGGGTGCTTCTGTTAATATTAAGAAGGAAAATATTGAGTTTAAGATCATGGATTTCAGAGATGATGATCTGAATTTGGATCATGTCTCAATTATTATGATTGATGTTGACCCTCATGATGGTATTCAAGAGGTTGAGATGATGGAATATCTTTATGATAAAGGTTGGAAAGGTTTACTTCTCTTAGATGATATTGGTCCTAATTGGCCAGAAGTAGAAGAGATGTGGGAGGGTATCACATATGACAAACTCGATGTTACTGAGGTTGGACACATGAGTGGTACTGGACTTGTCAACTTTGAAGAAAAACACACCATACGCTGGAAGTAAAATGAAAAGGATTCTAATCTTAGGATCAAGTGGTCAGGTTGGAGCATATCTAACAGACTATCTGGAAGCAAAGGGTTATGAGGTTGAGGGGTTTGATATTGTCAATGGACGACACCATGACATGACAAAGATTCCCAATCCAGAACTTCATCGTAAGATAATGTTGGCGGAATATGTTTTCTTCCTTGCATTTGATGTGGGTGGATCACACTACCTTAAAAAGTATCAACATACATTTGACTTCATCAATAACAATACAAGATTGATGGCTCAAACCTTTGGTCTTCTTGAACAGTATAACAAACCATTCCTCTTTGCATCATCTCAGATGAGTAACATGAGTTACTCACCTTACGGTGTATTGAAGAGAGTGGGTGAACTATATACTAAATCCTTAAACGGATTGATAGTAAAATTCTGGAATGTATATGGAATTGAAAAGGATATGGCTAAGGCACATGTCATTACAGATTTCATCAGAAAAGGATTTGAAACTGGCAACATAGATATGATGACAGATGGTACGGAAGAGAGGGAGTTTCTATACGCTGAAGATTGTTGTGAAGCGTTGGAGACGGTCATGTTGCAATCTCGTGACTTCGATAGTGATAGTGAGCTTCATATTACTACTGGTGTCAGTACAAGTATTCTGGAAGTTGCACAGCATATACAGTCCCTATTCAAGGAGATTGGTAAGGAGGTGGAACTTACCCCGTCGCCGTCGAAGGATGAAGTGCAGAAGGATGCTCGAAACGTACCCGACCCATTCATTAACAAGTGGTGGACACCAAGAACATCAGTATCTGATGGAATTAAAAAAGTATTCGAGGAGATGAAGAAGAATTATGAGTAAAGTTCCACAGAATGAAGCTGAGTTGAAAGCTTTACAAGAGGCCATTGAAGCGGCTAAGAAAAGTAAAACTGGAATGGATTTCCCAGTCTTATCACCCGATAAAAAGTTTGGAATCAATTTGTTTTGTAATGATTCATTACAACCATCTACATCAGCAAACAATAGATCTGTTTACACTACATGGAAACATGATGGATCTGGTTTAGTTAATCTATATGTTAATAATAGATCTCTTGATGCATTGAATGATACCAGTGGTAAACCTACCTTCATTTGGTTGTTAGAATCAAGAGAGATTATTGGAGAACAATACAAATGGATTGAAGACAATTATGATCATGTTGCAGAGAAGGTTGATGGTATTTTTACATCCGATCAACGATTGACTCATGAAGTAGGCCCAGATGGTAAGTTCCTTTACTGTCTATCTAATGCAGCTCCTTGGGTTATGGATAGGTCTGTTTATACTAAGTCCAAACTTGTCTCTATGATTGCATCGAACAAAGGATATACTGAAGGACATCGCCGTAGACTTAAAGTTGTAGAGAAATTCTATGAGAAATGTGGTGGAGATGATCTATTTGGTTGGGGACTACCACAAGAACTTGATATAAAAGAGAAATCTAAAGGCCTACGTGAGTATATGTTCAGCTTTGCATGTGAAAATGCAAACTATCCTACCTATTTCACTGAGAAACTGACAGATTGCTTTGCATGTGGTACAATACCAGTATACTATGGTACTGCTGGAGTTGCTCAGTACTTCAATCATGAAGGAATAATATTCTTAGATCAGAATTCTCCTTGGGAAAATATTCCTTGGGAAAAACTTACCGAAGAGTATTATGAATCTAAGAAGGAAGTTATTCAAGAGAACTTCGAGATTGCCCAGTGCATGAGAGTGGCAGAGGATTATCTTTATGGTAATTACTTTGCTGCCCTTGACCCATACAGAAATCAGAGAGCTACCGTATCATGAGTGAAGAACAAACAGTCGAGTCAGTATTAGAGGCTCAAGGTCTTGATGATTATAAGGAACGTAGTGGATGGCAAGCAGAGAATCAGATTGCCGTAGAGTATCTTGATGCATGTGTTCAGGCTGCAAACACAGATGCTTTTAATAGTTTTAAATCTAATCCTAAGTACACTACTATTCTTGAACATGTGCTTAAAGAACAAGGACAATGTTACTTGAATATTGCCAGAGAGATGAATGAAGATGCTTTGATGGAGAACATCGAACTCTTTAAAGATAATGATAAGATTGGTAGACCAGTTACTCATGCTTACCCTGGCATTGATGGTACTATTTCTCCTACTACTCTAAGGTATATTAAGAATACTTTTGAGATGGCTTTAATGCTTGATGGTAATGAGATAAGTAGGATAGTTGAAGTAGGTGGTGGTTACGGTGGACTATGTAAGGTTCTCAGTTGTGTCTGTGACTTTGATGAGTACATCTTAATTGATCTACCACAGGTATCTGCATTGCAGAGGAAGTATCTTGATCAGTTCCCAGAGATTTCTGATAAGGTTAAGTGTATTCCTTCTACTGATGTAAAGGAGATCAAGGACATTGATCTATTCATTAGTAACTATGCACTGTCAGAATGTGACTTAGAATCACAGATGGCATACTATAATTTGTTGGTACAGAATTCAAAGTTTGCATATCTTATCTACAACCTTGTCAATTTCAATGATTTCCACTATAATGATTTCATTGATAAGATCAAAGAGGATTTCACCTTTGATTCTGGTCGTGACTATGAGAACACTGTTATTTTAGCAACAAGAAAGGATGAATCGAATTGATGATTACACTAAGCTGACTTGTGATATAGTCAGTTGGATTTGTAAGTATGTTAATGACAATCAAATAAAATCTTTAGTTGTTGGAGTCTCTGGCGGAGTTGATTCTGCTGTGACTTCAACTTTGTGTGCTAAGACAGGACTACCTGTGTATGCGGTGGGTATGCCATTGGATACTAAGATAGAACAGGAAACCTTATCTGATGCTCAACTATTTTGGTTGTCACAACAACACCGTGCATTGAATAATGTTAATGTATTAAAACCTGATCTCTCGGAGAGTTATGCAAAATATATTGCAGACTTGGCAGAGGATCTTGATTTTGAATATATTAGTAGTCCAATGTCTAAGGCGAACACTAAGTCTCGCTTTCGTATGATGACCTTATATCATATTGCTGCAAATGTTAATGGCATTGTAGTTGGTACAGGTAATAAGGTGGAAGATTATGGAATCGGTTTTTTTACTAAGCATGGTGACGGTGGCGTTGACATTGCTCCCATTGCTGACCTCTATAAAACAGAAGTCTGGGAACTCGGACGACACCTTAAAATAATTCCTGACATTCTTAATGCACTTCCTACTGATGGACTCTGGGATGATCAGAGAACTGATGAGGATCAGATAGGTGCGAAGTATTCTGACCTTGAGGAGGCAATGGAGAAAGGAACAGGTTCTGCTGTTGAGATCTACAAGAAATTCAACAGACAAAATATGCACAAGATGAGTCCAACCCCGACATTTAAACTTGGAGAATCATGAAAATCTTAGAGTCTACATCCTATCTAACAGTAGAGGTGTTGAGCGACACGATTGAAGGTACAGAAAGAGTTATTCACATACGAAAGATATGCACAGGTAATCCTGCCGAACAGTTTGTTACAGACTCGGTAATCAGAATGCCTATTGAGAAGAAAGTAGAAGAAGTCAAGGTTACTAAACCTGTCAGAGCAAGGAATAAGAGAGGTCATTATGTTAAAGATGATCCGTCCACCCCAGAGAATGAAGCATGGGTAGGTGGTGTTGCTCCTAAGAGAGTAAGAAAGAGAAGAACCCGTAAACCAGCAGGAGGTAAGTAGATCGATGAACATTGGAGTTATCGGAGCAGGTAGACTCGGATTATGTTTCGCATTACTATGTGAAGATGCAGGTCACGATGTTATTGTTTCTGATGTGATGCATCATTATGTTAGTGGTCTTCAGAGTAAACAGATAGATTCATCTGAACCTGAAGTAGAGGATCTTCTTATGAGATCTGAGAAGTTTCAAGCCACTACTAATAATCAAGACGTAATTCGTAGTTCAGACATCATCTTTACCTTTGTACCTACACCATCACTTGATGATGGAAGTTATGATTGTACTTGTGTTGATGAGGTTGTTGAGGATCTTTTAAAGTTCCCATCTCTTGATGGTAAAGTATTTGTTATTGGATGTACTACTAATCCTGGCTATTGTGATACTGTTGTTGATCGATTAGAAGGAAGAGGAGTCACAGTCTATTACAACCCAGAGTTTATTGCTCAGGGTAGTATCATTAAGGACATGAGAAATGCTGACATGATTCTCTGTGGTGGTGAGTATGGTGAAGATTATTACCGTGGATTTGAAATGATCCAAGACATCTATGAAAGTATTCAGGATACTGAAGTACATTTCCATCAGATGTCTCGTAAGGCTGCAGAGATTACTAAGATAAGTATTAATTGTTTCCTTACATACAAGATCAGTTACGCCAATATGATTGGTCAGATCCTCCATAACTCTGGATGTAGTGAAGAGATTCCTGCCATCCTTGATAGTATAGGAGAAGATAGTAGGATAGGATCCAAGTATCTAAATTTTGGATTAGGTTTTGGTGGTCCTTGTTTGCCTCGTGACAATCGTGCTTTAGGATATTATGCTGACACTGTAGGACTTAAGTATAGTCTTCCTCAAGTGACAGATGATTTTAATGAAGCACATGCAGAGTTCATTAAGAACTATTGTATAGATCAGAATAAGGAAGGTCTTCCATTCTGTATTGAAAGTATTGGATTCAAAGTAGGATCTGATATGGTTGTAGAGAGTCCAAGACTAAGACTGGTTGAAGATCTTCTTAAGGAAGGTCATACTGTTTATGTCAGGGAACTTGATGAAGTTATCAGTCAATTCCAAGAGGAATTAGTTGAGGACTATGATGATAGGATCATCTTTATCAAGAGTAGAAGAGAGATTCATGAACCATTCTATATGATAGACCTATGACGATTAGTTATAATAGACTTGGTAGTAATGGTAGACTGGGCAATCAAATGTTCCAGTACGCTTCTCTACGAGGTATAGCATGGTATAATCATTACAATTGGATGATACCTCCTGAAGATTGTAATCATAAAGATAACTATGGATTGTTTGAGACTTTCAAGATGACTCATGCTAAACCTGAGAACATTGGGTTTAATGAGGGCATGACTATTCAAGAAACCACTCATGCATTTGACAATTCTCTCTTTCATTGCACGGATGGAGTTAATCTTGATGGATATATGCAGACAGAACAATACTTTATGCATATGTCTGAACAGATTCATGAAGACTTCACATTCAAGGATGACTTCCTTGAACCATGTAAAGAAGTTATAGAATCAATAGATGGTGACCCTATCTTCCTTCATATAAGACAGTCTGATAACATAGGAAGAGAACAGTATCATCCTATCTTACCTATCTCATACTTTGAACAGGCTCTTGGTCATTGGGATGAAGAGAGACCTTGTTTTGTATTCACAGATGACATGGAGTGGTGTAAGAATGAACCTTTCTTTGATGATGATAGGTTCCTTTTTAATGATAGTAATGATAGGTATAAGTACCAGACTATAGATGGTCTTGGTAAGATGCAGAATACTTTGTTACCACAAGTAGATCTTTGCTTGATGAGTCTATGTTCTGGTGGTATAATTGCCAACAGTTCTTTCTCATGGTGGGGTGCGTACTTGCAGAAGGATAGAGGTCAAATCATTGCTCCTAACCCTGAGAAGTGGTTTGGTTCTGCAATGGAGAACTTAGATACATCAGATATCCTGCCAGGATATTGGACAACATTAGATTGGAGTAAGTAATGGCTATTTCATTTCAAGGGATGGGTAATGAAGGTAGACTGGGCAATCAAATGTTTCAGTATGCTTTCATCCGTGGAGTCGCTGCTCATCGTCAGTTAGATTGGATCATTCCAGGCCCTGATGCAGATAGACTTGATAATTATGGTTTGTTTGAAGCGTTTGAATTGGAGGGATGTAAACCAGAGAACCAAGGAGAACCATTCTTTCATAAACAGGAAGTGTATAGAGATATGCACTTTAATGAGAAGATTTATAACGAGTGTGAAGACAACACTAACTTCTCTGGTAACTATCAGACAGAATTATATTTTGAACATATCTCTGCAGATATTAGGTCAGACTTTACATTTAAAAAAGAGTACTTAGAACCATGTAGAGAGTACATTGAGAGTCTTGATGGTGGAAAAGATAATACTATTTTCCTTCATGTTCGTAGAGGTAATCCTAATGTAACTGGTAGACGAGGAGAGAAGTGGTCGTACCAGATGGTTCAAGAGTATCATCCTATATGTAAGAAGGAATACTATCTTGAAGCACTAACACATTTCGATGATGATAAGAACGTTGTAGTTGTATCAGATACTATTGACTGGTGTAAGAAACAGGATTGGTTGAAAGGAGATAGATTTCTATTCTCTGATTCTTCTTACGAGGAGTTTGGTGACGGTGCATCTGTACCTTACATTGATCTTTGTTTGATGACTGAGTGTGGTGGTGGTATCATTGCCAACTCATCACTATCATGGTGGGGTGCTTGGTTACAGTCTGGACATGACCAGAAGAAGAATGGAAATTGGACAGTTGTTGCTCCCGATCCTTGGTTCGGTGTTGCATATGAGAAGTACAACATGAAAGATCTTATTCCTCCAAGGTGGACTAAGATTCATAATGATCCATGTTATATTGCCCCTGAAGAATGAAGGATTTAACCTACCTATTACCCTGTAGGATTGAGTCGGATGATCGACTCCGTAATGTTATTACTTCAGTTACATATTTACTGAAGAACTTTCCAGAAGCACAGGTTCTGGTTAAAGAAGTGGATACTAAGTCAAACTTCAAAGAGGTTGCCCTACCTCAAATTAAGAAGTATGTTGGTGATGTCAGTCAATTAACACATATATTTGAAGAGAGTGATGAAAAGTTTTTTCATAAGACCAGAATTCTTAACGACTTATGCGTGGCAGCTGACACTAACATTCTTTATAATCACGATGTTGATGTGGTTGTACCGAAGGAGTCGCACAAACTGGCTTATCATTCAATTAAAGTCGAGGGATCGGACGCTGTATATCCGTTTGGGTGCGGTATCTATCAGTGGGCGGTTAATTATTCAGACGAATTATTAGATAAGTTTTTATCATCTCATGATGGTAAGGACTTTGATACTGATCTGGTACAGAAACATTCTGTCAGGGTTCCATCATCAATTGGATGGGGTCAGATGATTACAAAGACTTGTGAAGTCTCTGCTGGACTATGGAATGAAGAGTTCATCTCATGGGGTGCAGAGGACTGTGAGTTCTACTATAGACTAAATCTTTTTGGGTTCAAAGTTGGTAGAGTCATTGATGACATCTTCCATTTTGAACATGGTAGAACATTCAATTCTCACTATCACAATCCTAAGTTTGCAGACAATGATAGACTTTGGAATTGGATTAGGACTCAAGACAAAGAAGAGTTGACCAGATATTATTCTACGTTAGACTACATTAAAAAGAGGGGGAAGGAACTTCATGCTGGCGTTTAATCAGATAGGAAACCTCGGACGTTTAGGTAACCAGATGTTTGAGTATGCGGCAGTACGAGGTATTGCTGCCATGCGTGGGTATGAATTTGGTATCCCACCATTTGATGCAAAGAGAGTGGATAACTATAGTTTACATAGGGCATTCACTTTACCTCACGTATCTTCAAGTAACCTTAAGGAACTTGATAGAGGACATGCTCCCGTTGTAATGGAGAAACATTATCATTTTGATGAGGAACTCCATAGGATGTGTCCTAATGATGTGAGTCTCTTTGGATTCTTCCAGACAGAGAAGTACTTTAAGAATATAGAAGATCAGATCCGTGAGGATTTTACCTTCCATGATTCTATTCTTAATCCATGTAAGGAGATGGTTGAGTCTCTTGATGATGCACCATTGTTTTTACATGTAAGGAGAGGAGATCCAAACCTTACAGATGTAAGAGGATTTAAGTGGTCGTATACTCAGTGTTCATCACAACATCCTCCACAACCTATTGATTATTATGAGAGAGCATTGGAACATTTTCCAAAGGATCAATCCATAGTTGTCTGTTCTGATTCACCAGAGTGGGTCAAGGAACAGGAGTTCTTTGCTGATGATCGCTTTCTTGTATCGGAACCAACTGATAAGTATGCTGATGGATCTTATGAACCGTTTGTTGATCTCTGTATTATGTCTTTATGCTCTGGTGCTATCATTGCAAATAGTTCATTGAGTTGGTGGGGTGCATGGTTACAAAATGGTAGAGGCCCAGTCGTTGCACCTAAGCAATGGTTTGGCCCTGACTATAAGGACAAAGATCTTAAGGACTTGTACTGTGATGGTTGGGTCGTCACCTAATTCAGCTTTTTATTCCAAAAAAGCTGGAAAAAAAACTCTGGCTATTTTTTACTCTGTAGGGTCGAGCAATGGATCGTAACGTGATTGTTGTTGATAATTTCCTTGATAATCCTGATGGTATCAGGGAGATTGCCTTAGGGTTTGATTACACACGAGAACAACCAACTGTTCCTGGCTTTAGGTCTACCAATAGAGCTGGTGGTACGTATGAGGAGAAGGTAACAGATAAATTTAAGGAGATCTTTCATTCTGATATAGAATGGAACTGGGAACAGGATTCATTTTGTTTTCAGTTATGTAAGGAGGGTACAGAGAGTTGGATCCATCAGGACGTAAAGAGTGAGTGGGCTGCGGTACTATTTCTAACACCAGATCCTATAGTTGATGCTGGTACAGGAATATACCATAAGAATAATGGAGAATGGGAGATGAACATTGCGGTTGGTAATGTATACAACAGATTAGTTGCATATCGTGGTAATATGTTGTATCATAGAAGTATAGTTCCCGGCTTTGGGGACTCTGTAGAGACAGGTAGACTTACACAGGTATTCTTTTTCGATGTCAAATAGAGCTGCATACAAACTGAAAGGATTTGGTCCTCTCTACATCATTAATCTGGATGAACAACCAGAGAGAATGAAATGGATGGAGGAACAATTAAAGTTTTGGGAGATAGAAAACTATACTCGCATCTCTGCTTATGATGGAAGACCATCTACAGGAGATGATCTTAGTGATATTCTTGTTGGAAAGTATCCAGAGAGTGTTAGTGCAGGTGAGATTGGGTGTGTAACTTCACACCTTAAGGCAATCAAACACTTTGTAGAAGAGACTGATGAACCTTATGCAATCATGATGGAAGATGATTGTGACATTAGTATCGCACAGTTCTGGACGTTCACATGGAAACAATTTGTTTCCAGAATGCCTTACGATTGGGACACATTACAGATTGCAATCATATGCCCTGGCGAATTACATGTACAGGTACATAGAAGATTCATTAATGATTTTTCTACTGCATGTTATGTTATTACAAGACATCATGCTGAGAAACTTCTTAAGTTACATGTAAGAGGGGACAAGTATAAGTTAGACAACGGTGTGAAACCAAGACCAGTTGCAGATGATCTGATTTATAATTCAGGTGCTGCATATGCTTGTCCTGTATTCTTATACAAAATTGAACTGGGTTCATCCATTCATGAAGAACATGTAGAAATATTTCATAGAGGAAGTCACGACGGTCTTAGGGAACTCTGGACAACAAGAGGTTCGGACATTACGATAGACCTGATCACCGATTTTGATCCCTATTTGGGTCGGATCGCAGGTGGCGACCCAAGAAACAAGGGTCAGGCACAACAACCACAGTAGGGCTTGACAATCTTATAAATGTAAGGTATAGTATTTTCTATACACAACTGGCACACTCTAAATGTGACAGTTGATAAATAACTTTACATAACAACGGGCCCGAAATTATCGTACCCCTGCGTAGAATGTATAAAAGTACCCCATGTCGGGGGTGCTATCATCCGCAGGGTTTTTCTATACCTATTCCTGCGAGACACTTAAAACAAAAAAATGTTTAAACCTCTTATAGCAGCTGCTGCAGCTGCACCTCTCTTCGCTGGCGCTGCTTTTGCAGGTCCATACGTTAACGTTGAAGCTAACGCATCGTATCCAGACGGAGATTATACAACAGCAACAACCGATATTCATATCGGCTACGAAGGATCCACAGAAGATGGTAAGCTTGCTTACTATGTACAAGGTGGTCCTGGTTTCGTTCACACTGAGTCTTCTGACGACACTGAGACAGAACTTTCTGGTAAAGTTGGTGTTTCTGTTGCCGCTACTGAAGATCTTTCAATCTATGGTGAGCTTTCTGGAATCTCTAATGAAGATTCAAGTGGAGACAGCATCGTTGATTTCGGTGGAAAACTCGGAGCTAAGTTCGTATTCTGATTTCAGGATAACTAACTGAGAATAAATAGGGGGCCATGAGCCCCCTTTTTTATTATGAATTTTGTATATGTTGCTGATGGGGTTCTTAGTGAGAAGGAATGTGATAGGATAATAAAATTCTTTGAGATTAATGGTGGTCGTCACGAGCCTGGAGTTACAATAGCAAGGGATGATCCTACACCTATTAAGAAGTCTACTGACTGGTGTAAACACTTTGGAGAAGAGGACGCAGTAGATCTTCTATTACAAGACAAGTTAATAGATCACACAGAAGAATACCATAAGTTTGTTAAAGGTATTAACCATGTAGCGAGTACATGGGACGTAGATCCAAATTATAATATACAGAAGTATGAACCTGGCGAAGGGTATTATGTTTGGCACCATGAACATGGTGGGTTTCAATATTTTCCAAAGTTAAGAACAGTTAGAAGGATACTTGCATGGATGATCTATCTTAATGATGTTCCCGATGGAGGTACAGAATTTTTAGATCAGGGGCAGACAGTAGAAGCAAAACGTGGTAGACTATTAATATGGCCTGCCTACTGGACTCATACTCATAGAAGTCAGGTATCCAACACGAAAGTTAAATACATTGCCACAGGATGGTATAATTTTGATGTACCTGAAATAGAATGAAGCAACCAACAGCAATATTCTCTGCACCAGTCTTCATAGAGAAGATTGATTTGTCCAGAGTAGAGTTAACCTCAGATACATATGTCCCTTCGTACCTTAGTGGTATTAAAACAACGATGGGAAGTGATCAGTTTACTGATGCATCCTATCAATATGTTCATGGTCTTATCGATGAATGTATAGGACAGTTCGCTGACGATTCCTTTTACTTAGGACAGGTTTGGCGTAACAAATATGATAAGACTGATTGGCAGGATCCACACATTCATTCTGGTGCTCAATGGAGTTTCATCATTTATGAAACTGTAGATATTTCCAGAACAGTGTTCATGAATCCTGCACGGAAGGTAATCATGAATCAGTGGGGAATGTATGCAAGTACTATTCCAATGGACTTTGTACCTAATGCTCCTCAAGGAAGCATAGTAATTTTCCCATCATGGGTAGAACATTTTGTTATGAATGGAAATGAAGGAACAACAATAGCAGGTAACGTTTACTTATCAGACCCACCTAAAGGACCTAATGAATAATCTTTATAATGGCATTAAAGAACGACTCTACTATACATTAGGTAAGAGGTCTGTTAGTGCCAGTGCTCATGATATTTACATGGCACTATGTTATGCAGTAAGAGATCAGATGATGTCATATCATTTGACTCCAGAAGTCTGTGATCAGACTAAAGAAGTTGCATATCTATCAGCAGAGTTTCTAATTGGACCTCAGTTAGGTAACAATTTACTTAACTTAGGGTTAGAGAAGGAAGCTAAAGAAGCATTGATGGAGTATGACCTGACCTTAGAACAGGTACTTGAACAGGCAGAGGAACCTGGCTTGGGTAACGGTGGTCTTGGTCGTCTGGCTGCATGTTATATGGAGTCTCTATCGACCTTAAAGATACCTGCCACAGGATATGGCATACGATACAAGTATGGTATGTTCAAACAGATGATCAAAGAAAACCAACAGATGGAGGTCACTGATAACTGGTTGCATGGTAATTGGCCTTGGGAACTTGCACAACCAGACGAGTCTGTATTTGTAGGTTTTGGTGGTAGGGTAGAGAATTATGTTTCTGATAGGGAGAACTATAGATGCCGTTGGGTTCCTTATGAACAGGTAGTTGCGGTTCCTTATGATGTATTGCAGTTAGGATATAAAGTTGATAGATGTAATAGGTTGAGACTATGGAGAGCAGACGCAACTGAGATCTTTGATTTCTATGCCTTCAATATAGGTGACTACATGGGATCAGTAGAACAGAGTGTCTCAGCTGAGACTATCTCTAAGGTTCTCTATCCTAATGATGGTACTGATGCAGGTAAGACATTAAGATTGAAACAACAGTTCTTCTTTGTGAGTGCATCTCTACAGGATATGATACGGAACTTAGATAAGTGTCATGTACCTATGGAGGAGTTCCCTAACAGGTATCAGATTCAATTGAATGATACTCATCCATCAGTCGCAGTTGCAGAGATGATGAGGTTGCTTGTTGATGTTAAACATATAGAATGGGAACCTGCATGGGAGATAGTAAGTAAGACTATTGCATATACTAATCATACTTTACTACCAGAAGCACTGGAGAAGTGGGACTTGAAACTCTTTAAGACCCTTCTACCAAGACACATGGAGATTATCTATGAAATTAATAGAAGATTCCTACAGACAGTAAGACTTCACTATCCTGGCGATGATTCTATGTTGGAGAAGATGTCCATCATAGATGAAAGAGGTAATAAGTCAGTTCGTATGGCAAATCTTGCAACTATAGGATCTCATCATGTTAATGGTGTTGCAGAACTTCACTCTGAGTTAGTTAAGACTCAGTTGATGCCAGAGTTCAATGATTTATGGCCTCATAAGTTTACTAATGTAACTAATGGAGTAACCCCACGTAGATGGGTTGCTTCATGTAATACATGTCTTGTTGAGGTACTGGATCAGTATGCGCCAGGTTGGATTACTGATGGTGAAAAATTAAGACAACTTGAAGATCATATTGATAATCAAGATGTTATTGAAAAGTTTGCAGAAGCAAAGGTAATAGGTAAACATAGACTTGCAACCTATATTCATGATGAACTTGCTATCTCTGTTGATCCATCAAGTATGTTTGATGTACAGGTCAAGAGGATCCATGAGTACAAGAGACAACATCTTATGGCTCTTTGGGTAGTCTCTCAGTACCTTCGTATCAAGAATGGACAAGAAGTCGTTCCCAGAACAGTAATTTTTGGTGGTAAGGCTGCACCAGGCTACTACTTTGCAAAATTAATTATCAATTTTATTTGCAGTATCGCAGAGGTAGTGAATACTGATCCAGATATGGATGGTAAGTTACGTGTTGTGTTCCTTCCGAATTATAGTGTGAAGTTAGGAGAGAAAGTTTATCCCGCTGCGGATCTTTCTGAACAGATCTCAACCGCAGGGAAGGAGGCATCAGGGACAGGTAATATGAAGTTCCAGATGAATGGGGCGTTAACGATTGGTACATTGGATGGTGCTAATGTAGAGATACGTGATCTTGTAGGTGAAGAGAACTTCTTCCTTTTTGGTCACGATGAGACTGGTATTGCCAGATTATGGAAGGAAGGGTATAATCCTAAGAGTCATATGTCTGATGAAGTTTGGGAGGCAATCAATCTTGTTAAGGGTGGTCACTTTAGTAATGGTAACAAGGAAACCTTTGAACCACTTGTTAATAATTTAGTAGATAATGATCCTTTCTGTGTGATGGCAGACTTCCATGATTATTGTGATGCTCAAGACAGAGTGAGTTCTGCATGGAAGAACTGGAAGAACTGGCAACGTATGTCTTTGATTAATGTCGCACGATCAGGGTTCTTCTCCTCTGATAGATCTATCAGAGATTATTGTAATACGATATGGAGAATATGAAATTTATTTTTGATGTTGATGGTACTCTTACCCCAAGTAGGAGACAAATTGAACCTGACTTTCTTCAGTTCTTCTTAGACTTCGTGGATAATCACGAGGTCTATCTTGTTACTGGCAGTAATAGAGAGAAGACGATAGAACAGATAGGTGTTGACTTATATCATAAGGTCAAGAGAGTTTATAACTGTGCAGGTAATGATACATATGAGGGTCTTCATAATGTTTATAAGAACTCTTGGGTCATACCTGATAATGCATTGCAATTCTTACAGGATGAATTAGATTATAGTGTTTATCCAGTGAGGACAGGTAAACATATAGAACTTAGACCTGGCTGTGTTAACTTTAGTATTGTAGGAAGGAATGCTAATTGGGATGAGAGGGATGAGTATAAGAAATGGGATGCAGATAGAGATGAAAGAATGGACATAGCATTGAGGTTTAATGATCGGTTTCCCGAACTTCATGCTTTTGTTGGAGGTGAGACAGGTGTGGACATATCTGTTAAGGGTGCTGATAAGAGTCAGATCCTTAGAGACTTTAAAGAAGGTGATGAGATAGTATTTTATGGTGATAGGATGGATGAGAATGGTAATGATTATCCATTAGCAAACGCAATCAGTGACAGGGGTTGGGGTGTGTCTCATTGTGTTGATGACTACGTACATTGCTGGAAGCTCCTGAGACAAATTTAGCTTTTTATTTCAAAAAAGCCCGGCAAAAAACTCAGGCTATTTTTCGTCTGTCAGGGTCGCAAAACAAAATAGGTATAAATACTTGACGTAACGTTAATGTTTACTATATAATTATGTTACGTTTCTTAACACGACAATGACTAATTCTTCAACTACAGTTACAACAGAAGATGGTGGGCGCCAGAATATGTTTGCCTCTGAGCCACGTATTGAAGTAGTAGACACAGATCAAGCTAAAACAGCAGAACTTTTGAATGGTCGCCTTGCTATGATCGGTTTTAACGCCGCTCTTGGTGCTTATATCTTCACAGGACAGATCATACCTGGCGTATTCTAATGACAACCTCAACATTGAAGAGTCCAAACCTTAATTGGTTGTGGGCTCTTGGTGATTTTGGCATAGTATGGATAGTTGCGATGTGTTTATTGGAATTTCAACACCAGTATCTACACAATCCAGCAGTACATATCTTTTTTCAGTCACAAGGAGTATTTTTATTCTAATGGGAGAACTCATAGGAGCTACAGAATCAGTAAGTCCAATAGTCGCATTGTTGTTCCCTTTTATTCCAGTGTTAATACTACTGGGATTCTGGGCAGCAGCAGGTGGTGGATTTGTTGATGACGATGATGATGACGAACCCCGTGGTGGGAAGATGATTCCTATCACAGTACCAGCAGGAGCCTAACATGTATCAATTATTTTTTCTGTCAACCATAGCCGCTTGGATCTACTACGATGTTGGTCAATACGCTTTTCAATAACGCTTGGTATCCTTTGATGGAATTTGGATTCTTCGTAGCAGTCGGTATGACCGCTGGGAGTATGGGATTGATATGATAATGGTATTTTTTATTGTCGCTCTCCTTTTCCTTTTAGTAGGTTTAGGAGTATGGCAGACATTTGGATCTGGTAAGAAAGAACTAAAGGATCCTATAGCAGAACACGCACGTAAACATGAACTGGGGATAGCGCACAAACACTAATGGAAGAACAAGTTAACCTTAGACAAGAAGCAGTACGGATACTTTTTAGACAATTTGGTAACAAAGAAGACATATATGAGTGCGCTGATGAGTGGGTTTCAAAACAAGTTACAACATCAGGACTTGTCAATTATTACAAGGCATACTATAATAAATAACACAGATTCGTTGAACGATAATGGCTACTCATTCTGTTACATTGATTGATACTGATGGTAAGGAAACTACCTTCGAGTGTGGTGATGATGAACTTATTCTTGATAAAGCTGAAGAGGAGGGTATAGATGCTCCTTATTCATGCAGGGCAGGTGCATGTTCAACATGTGCAGGTAAGATAAAGTCTGGTACAGTAGATCAAGAAGATCAGTCCTTCTTGGACGATGATCAACTGGAAGCTGGATTTGTGTTAACTTGTGTTGCAAAACCCACATCCGATGTTACAATACAACTCGGAGAAGAAGAAAGTCTTTACTGATATGCAGAATAATAAGGGATCCGATGAGTGGTTTGAGAACCCCTTGGATAGTATGCCCATAGCAAATGGTAGCAATAGATATGCACCCCCAGAACGTATGGCAGAATTAGAGGAGGAAATTAACCCACGACCAGAGGAAGAAGCTGCTGAGTGGTTTAAGGAAGAAGAACCTAAGAAGAAAGAAGAAGAAAAAACTATACATCAAAAGATGTATGAAATTGCTACGTCAAAGTATAATCCCTTTGCAGTAGGTGGTTCTGAGAGTTTAGGTGGCGGATCAGAAGAACGCTTGACAGATTCTTAATAAAAGTATATACTAAATAAATTGGGTGCAAACTGCACCTCTTACATACCTCAAACCAAGACCACGGGGATTCCTGAAAGGGATTAGTCTTTTTATACAAGTAAACATCGCACTCATAGTTAATGACTACTCTGTCACAAAAACAGAGCAGCCCGCTTAAGAATTGGGACGAGTTTTGTTCTTGGGTTACTTCCACGGACAACAGGCTGTATGTTGGTTGGTTCGGAGTCTTAATGATTCCTTGTCTCCTTGCTGCTGCTACTTGTTTCATAATCGCATTTATTGCTGCTCCGCCTGTCGATATCGACGGCATCCGTGAGCCTGTTGCAGGTTCACTTCTTTATGGAAACAACATCATCTCTGGTGCTGTAGTTCCATCATCAAACGCAATCGGTATGCACTTCTATCCCATTTGGGAGGCCGCCTCACTTGATGAGTGGCTGTATAACGGAGGTCCATATCAGTTAATCGTTTTCCACTTCCTCATTGGAATCTCTGCCTATATGGGTAGACAGTGGGAATTATCTTACCGTTTAGGTATGAGACCTTGGATCTGCGTTGCATATTCTGCTCCAGTATCCGCTGCTTTCGCAGTATTCCTCATCTATCCTTTCGGACAAGGTTCTCTATCCGATGGTATGCCATTAGGTATATCAGGAACGTTCAACTTTATGTTTGTCTTCCAGGCAGAACATAATATCCTTATGCACCCATTCCACATGGCAGGTGTAGCAGGTATGTTTGGAGGTTCATTGTTCTCTGCCATGCATGGTTCACTCGTTACATCTTCTCTGATCAGGGAGACAACCGAGAATGAGTCACAGAACTACGGATATAAATTCGGACAAGAAGAAGAAACATACAACATTGTGGCCGCTCATGGTTACTTTGGTCGTTTGATCTTCCAGTACGCATCATTCAACAACAGTCGAAGTCTTCACTTCTTCCTTGCTACATTCCCTGTGGTCTGTATCTGGTTGACATCGATGGGTATATGTACGATGGCATTCAACTTGAATGGTTTTAACTTTAACCAATCAATTCTGGATGCAAACGGAAAGGTTGTTCCTACATGGGGTGACGTTCTTAACCGTGCAAACCTTGGTATGGAAGTAATGCACGAGCGTAATGCTCACAACTTCCCTCTTGACTTGGCTGCTGCTGAGACATCTGAAGTTGCACTACTTGCTCCTTCAATCGGTTGATAAAAACAGAATAATCTGATAGAATGAGGGGGCAACCCCTCATTTTTTATGCTTGATTATAGGGATAAAAAGGTCACTGACTTTGAAGTCAAACTAATAACCCGAAAAGATGTCAGGGATTTTGTAGAGACATGGCATTATTCTCAGAGTATCAATGGACTAAGGATAACATATGTTTTTGGATTGTTTTGTGAGGGTGATCTTATAGGTGCAATGATCTATGGCCCTTTAGGAATGGCAAATACATGGAAGAAGTATGGTAAGGAAGAGAGTGATGTAATAGAACTAAGGAGACTCTGTTGTATTGATAATACTCCTAAGTGTACAGAGAGTTACTTCATAGGTAAGACTCAGAGATGGTTGAAAAAATATACAAGACATAAGATTATAGTTTCCTATGCAGATGCACACTATAATCACACAGGTATCATTTATCGTGCTACTAATTTTAAGTATGAAGGATTAACTTCTAAGGGTAGGGTGATAGAATATGATGGAAGAACCTATCATGATAAGGCAATTAGAACTAAGTATAAAGGTAAGTTAAAACCATTTGCACAGAGATTAAAAGATGCCTTGGATAGTGGAGAAGCAAAGTACATACAAACTCCAGGCAAACACATTTATACCTTTGAGTTGATAAGGAAGTGACGATATGATATAATATCAGAAGATAACCTCCTATTATGGCGTTCGATACTAAAGAGATTGAAAAGTTCCCAGAAGAATATAAGGATATGAACCCTAATCTAAATAAAAGACAGAAGGAAATCCTTGATGGTGCTGAATTGAAATCTCATGAAGGAATGGTTTTTGGTCAAATGTATGCCGACTGGAAAAAAAGGAGGGGATTTGATTGAGTCTTCAAGATTATATAAGAGAACCAAGAAAGGATTGGACTGATAAAGATTGGTTACAACATGCTTATGTCCAGAAACATAATCCTTGGATATCTGAGGAGGATCGTCAGTATTGGACAGATAAAATAAAAGAACTCACATGCGAATGAATGATCAAACTAAATTAGTATTTGCGTTAGAACACATAGCGCATCTTCATGATTTGATAGAAGATAACTATTGGGAGGACTATCTTCGAGAAAATTTGGAGAGTATGGAGTACGTTTTAGAATCACAATTAGAACACATTCTTAGGGAGAAAAGACTACGATGATATTCTTAATATCAATTATGTCATTCGCAAACTTTGTATTCTATCCATTAGTGATAGGAACTTTAGTTGCAGTTGTAATAGAACAGATTTTCAGGGCCAGAGGTAAAGAAGATAACCCAGAAGATGTAAGGAAGGTAATGCTTTCTATGAGTGTACGAAAGTATCTTTATAGACAGGCATGGATTTTTAATATCATCTGGTTCGTTGGTTACTTTATATTAATGTTAACTATCGGAAGACAACAACCAGCAGCAATGCCTGATATGATATGGCAAGGCTAAATAGTTTTTTTTAGGTAAACTCATGTGGAACTTTAATCCTAAACTTTGGTTCGACAAAGCAGTCGATTTAGATAAAAAAATCTTAGAGAAAATAGAGAAGAAGTTTAATCTTTCACCTTACCAGAGTAAGTGTGCAAATGCTGCGATTGGATTTGTAATCGGAGCAATTCTTCTATGAATTTCACAGTATATTCAAAAAAGGGATGTCCTTATTGCGATAAAGTAATATCTGTGTTACAATTGGCTGAGTTGAAGTATGTACAGTATGAATTGAATCGTGATTTCGATTCCCAATCATTCTATGGACAGTTTGGAGAAGGATCAACTTTTCCTCAAGTGTCGGTTGACTCAACAACCATAGGAGGATGCAATGAAACTGTTAAATACCTTCAAGAACATAATCTTGTTTGAAGAATGCTACACATGAGAGAACAATTATTATCGGCAGTGAAAGCTCACGCTCAAGGTGAGATTGCAAAACATAGAGCAAATGTTAATGTATATCTGGAACATCCAGCAGGTATTGGAGAACACTCTGATATTACTGAAGCGATTCAGGTAGAGTTGGATAAGATTGCTCGTTATCATGACCAAGTTGAGGTTATTGATAAGTATTTTAAAGAACCTAAGTCGTACTCAGATAACTAATATGGAAGACAATCCTTTCTGGGGTGAACCTACACCTACCGATGTGTGGGATGATATGCAGAAACTTGATCATTTATATGAGGAGTTACTGTGGGACCATAGAGATCAGCTTGAGTTTGCAATAGAAGGTAATCACATTACAATTAGAAATAGATCCAGAGAGGGACGTTAATCATGGAAGAAAAGTTAGATCAGATCCTTAAGGGTCAAGAAAGAATCAATCAGGATATTCTATTGATTAAGAATCAAATGGATATGATAGAAAGGATTCTTGAGTTACATAGGGATGAACATGGTTTGGCAGGTAACACCCTATCAAGTACAGCTAATGGAGCAAGACCAGGCGGATCCCCTCAAGGTCATGGACAAAATCCTGGCGGTTTTCAAGGAGGTCCAGAGTTTGGAGGTATGAGTCAAGGAATGGGACCAATGGGTGGTAACGGTGGTGTTGGACCTAATGTACCAGGCCAAGGATGGGATAACCCTGCTGTTGGACCTGGCATGTGAGACTACTCGGATTACGTTTATCCGCTCATGATTCAAACGTTACTTATTATGATGGTGAACAATTAAGATACACTAATCTGGAAAGGGATTATCAAATCAAACACTTTGGATTTGATTCTCTCTATAACTGGACAAGTGTTCTTGAGAAGTGGAATATAATACCGTCTGAAGTAGACGCTATATGCATTGTAGAGGATACTCCTAACAGTCACGGTAGGACTGAGGAATTAATAGAGATACCTATCTTTAGGGACATTGGATTCGTTTGTCCTATTCATAGGATAGATCATCACTATGCACACACATTAAGTTTTTGGCCTTTAGGTGTTAAACCAAACCTCCATTTTGTATTTGATGGATTCGGTGATGATTATATCTACAGATCAATATGGAGAGATAATAAGTTAGTAGATTGTCGTAAGACTAACAGTCAGATGTGTAAGTATGCTCCAAGTTTGGGGTTCATCATGACTCGTATTGGTGCCTTACTTCAGATGGGAGGACATTATCTTGACCAAGCAGGTAAGGTGATGGCTCTTAAAGCATATGGTAGTCATTGTCCAGTAGTTCCTGTTTCGGATAGTATAGATGGGTTGAATGAGATATGGAATTTTGATATCTTAGAAAAGAATATCAATGACAGGTGGTTTGTGATGGATTACATCGCGACTGCTCATGAATATACAGAACAAGTATTTTTAAATCATTTCTTAGAACATGTTCGTGAGGGTGATGTAGTAGGGTATTCTGGTGGTATTGCTCAGAACATTCTCATCAATACAAAGTTACGTGAACATATTCCTAACCTCTTCATTCCTCCTCATGCAAATGATTCTGGGTTAAGTCTTGGGTGTATTGAGTATCTTAGATCTACATATAATTTGGATGACTTTGATATATCTGGGTTCCCTTTCTGGGATGGAGAGAGTCCGAAGGAAAGACCAAGTGATAAGACTATTAAAGATACAGCAGAGTCACTTGCTTATGGTAAGATAGTTGGATGGTATCAGGGTGCTGGAGAGATAGGTCCAAGAGCATTAGGTAATAGAAGTATCCTTATGAGTCCTTTTGTTAAAGGTGGTAAGGATTATATTAATGAGAAGGTAAAACATAGAGAATCATACCGTCCATTTGGTGCATCTGTACTTGAGGAAAAGGTATCAGAACACTTTGATTGGGAGGGAGAATCACCATACATGTTGTATAATTCTGTTGTTAAAGGAGATGTTACTTATGAATATGATTCAATAAAACATAAGGATGGAACATGTAGACATCAAACCGTATCAGAAGATCATGAAGATTATTATAGATTGATAAAAGAGTTTGAAATGTTGACTGGTTTACCAATACTACTTAATACTTCTCTCAATAATGCAGGTAAACCTATTGCTGGTAGAATACCTGATGCATTACAGTTATACTATGAAAGTGGGTTGGATGTACTGGTATCTGGCAACGAAATATGGAGTAAATCTTAAGATATCATCAAATTGTATCACATGTTACACAACTGCTTGCATATATACTATACCTGTGTTAATATTAACACAAATCGTTCACCTCATTAGAGGCGCAAGTAAGTCGCGGAACGGATTACGTTCATCCCATGATCCATTTAGCTTTAATCGCTACTACTCTAACTTGTCCTGAGGCTCATCAACTCATCGAAAAGATGGGGGAATTTAGAGTCGAAGAACAGATGCGAACTGAAATGATTCAGATCGTTAAGGAAGAGACAGAAGGATGTTGGGACGCAAACGACTAAAGGAACGGGCCTTAAAATCCAACTACTTTAGGAGTACCATCATGGCACAAGTAACATACAGAGGTGTTTCTTACAACACCGCAGACAAGAAGTCTTGTCAAAAGCAAGTCTCTGAACTAACATACAGAGGCATCAAGCACACAGAAGAAAAACTTGTGTGTGCAAGGTGAAATAAATCTTACTTGGCGAGGAGGGTTAATCACCCTCCTTTTTTTATGTTCTATATAAATCAGACAATAATATTATGACTATGAAAGAGATTGTACAGGGTAAGGTAAAGACTGTATATGAATACGATAACAACCCAAAACAATGTTTAGTCACTTTTCATGATAGAGTAACAGCGGGTAACGGAGAGAAAGAAGATCATCCACATGGGAAAGGTGCAATTAATTGTAAGATATCCTCTATACTCTTTAAGAGATTGGAAGAGTCAGGAATAAGAACACATTGGATAGAGAGTTTAACTAACGATACGATGCGATGTAGGAGGTTAACAATCATTCCTCTTGAAGTTATCTGTAGAAATATTGCTGCTGGTAGTATCGTTAAGACCACAACTATTACAGAGGGAACTCTCATCAACCCTCCTATCGTTGAGTTCTTCTTGAAAGATGATAGTAAAAATGATCCATTACTTACTGCAGATCGTGTAAGATTAATGGGTATTGATACAAAACCAATTATAGAAAGAACTCTTGAAGTTAATCATCATTTACAGTCTCTTTTTACTCTTTGTGGTATGGATTTAGTTGATTTTAAATTAGAATTCGGTTATGATGCTCATGGAGAGTTATTCCTTGCTGATGAATTATCACCAGATAATATGAGGTTATGGAAGAAAGGTTCTAAAGAAAGGTTTGATAAAGATCTCTTCAGAGATGAACATTATGTGGGTGAAGGAGACATTCTCCCACAATATAAAGAAATTTTATCTAAACTTGAAGGATTGTACTACGCTCCGTATACATAAAAAAGATGCTTTTATCCTATGAAAACGGGAGAAGTTATGGGACATCCTTTATGGATGTTACCAGTAATGATATTAGGAATGTTAGCAATGATTGAAGGTCTTCATACTGCAGCCCATTGGCATCAAGAGATTGATGTTCATGGAATCTGTAGACAAAATAAAGAATACATAGAGATGAGAGAACAGGAGGAAGACGATTGGTAGAATTGTTACAATTGATGGAGGCAGGATTAGCATTTACAGCAGTGACTATCACGGTTGCTGCAGCTCCTGTTGCACTTATAACTGGCACCCCTTTACCAGATATAAGTCCTATGGTAGAATCTGTGGTAAATAAAGAAGTAGAACCAGACAAACCCAATGACCCAAACTCCCTATAATGATCCAACAGGGTATGATCCCTCGTTAGATCCTTCCCATGATGCAGACGGAAAATATATTAAACCAGAAGATAGAGTAAACGTTTCTGTAGGTACTTCAGATAATACCTACGATCCAGCAAATGACCCAAGAATTACTCATACTGGTGAAGTAGGTTATGCAGTAAGTGAATTCCCTACAGGAGGATTACCTGCAGGCGGAGTTCCACCAGAAACATATGGTGTTCCAGCACAACCAATCCCAGGCGAAGGACAATATGTAGATCCAGGCATGTACGTTGAAAATGACGGATCAACTGGACCAATGGCAACACCTCCAGTGGATCCATATAATGATGCCACATTTACTGTTCCAGATATGGTAGGAACAGGTAATACTGCCTATGATGATCCTGCTTACTATGCAAGTGCAGTTGATTATAGTGTAGCTGGTATGGGAACAGGAGTCTATAACGTAGACCTCCCTACACATGATCATTCTGAGATTCATCAACATTTGCATGATCTAAATCAAAAGGTAGATGAACTTAATGCTAAGGTAGATCATTTACTTGAGCATATGCATCAACCAATGACAGGGACTCTCCAAATCGATTGCCCACCAAAGGCTTAGGTACAAGTACTGGGGTAAAAATACGCCATTACGATACATTAAATTACAGCTGTTTGTGAGTATTTCCTGACTAAATAGTATCAGAATATCGGAGGCAAAATGCACTGAAATTCTTTATACTATGTAAACTAAAGTTCGGTGGAGGTTTCTATGAAAAACCTGATGTCACACAATCAGATGGCTCAGTGGACGCATCATGAAGGTGCGGAAGAATCGTTACATTTCGATTCAAATGTCTTAATGGACGACTATTTTGACTGTCTCATAGATTGTGAGGACAACGAGAATGAGTGTAGAATGGTGTGTAGTGAAATACTACGCAACCCAGTATAGCCAAGTAAGATACAATTAAATACACAAAAACCCGTCTGTTAAAAAATAAACCCCGACCATAAAATCGGGGTTTTATAATGTGTATAGATAGAAATAAATCATGATGATGGACACAGACACCAAGCAGAACAAAATATGGTATCTGGAAGCAGAGGTCAAGAGACTCCAGAAACAGATTGAATTTCTGGAAGAACAGTTACAACATAAGACTCTTGGCTTGCCATCAGAAGCAGACAGTGGTAAGATAAGTTTGTAAATTACCAGAAGAAATGCCAGTTTTTTTAATACCAGTAGCCCTGACAACAGGAGTTTTGTTGTTCACTGCTTTCATGCGTCACTATGACCCAAATGTTAATCCATGACAGAGCCTAAATTTAAACCCACTTTCGATGGTTGTTATAATTATAAAAAACTTAAGAAAGAGGGACTAATTGAGGAAAAGGAAACTAAGTCAGAGGATGATGATCCAACCTCTGCATACGATAAGATCCCTCATAGATACTGAGGGAAAATCAGCTTTTCTTTCCAAAAAAGCCCGAATAAAAATTCAGGCTATTTTTTGATCCACAGGGTCAGCGCTAAATAACATCATGACTCCAGATAGACACGATATTCCACTTATAGGGGATTTCTATACAAAAGCAGAAGTAGACAAGATGGTTGCAGATGCCTTAGCAGAGGCACGGGCGATTGATGAGAAATCAATGGCTGACCATAATTTTAAGGCGACTATTATTAGTATGATTCTTGGATTCTTGTGTTTAGCACTATTTGTGGATGGTTTGCTTAGGATTTTAGGTATTATCCCTCCATTTATGGATTTAGATGTCAATGTAATTGATGATATAATAGAGAAGGTAGAGAGTGATATGATGCCTGTAGTACAGGATGCAGTTAGGAAAATACCAAGAATTAGATAAATAAAAACATCTTAATGTATAAAATGAAACTATTAATTGCAGCTATACTTACATTTTTTCTTGCTTTACCCGCATGGGCGGCTGAAATTCAAATGGGTTCTGATGGGATGTTAGTTTTCGCACCTTGCGAATTAACGGTAAATGTAGGTGATACAGTTACTTTTGTGAATAATGAACTTCCACCACATAATGTAATGTTTACTGATTATCAAGAACTGTCACATGGAGATTTAATGTTCTCTGCAGGTGAAAGTTTTGATGTTACCTTTGAAAAGGCAGGTGATTATGCTTTCCAATGTGATCCTCATGCTGGCGCTGGCATGAAAGGAGTTATACATGTCCAATAAAGAAAGTATCAAATATACTATTAAACAAGATGGTACGGTGATTGAAGAGGTACTTGATGTGAAGGGAGGTCAATGTTTAACGACCACAGAAGAGATAGAGAATAGACTTGGCGATATAGAAAAGAGAGAATTCAAATCAGAGTACTACGAAAATGTCACACTTCACTTGCATCAAGACCAAGATCAAAGAGCGACCGTTTCTGATTAAAGCATTGAATATGCTTGGTCAGGAAGTTCAAGAAAATGTATTATTGGAAAATCCCGATGATCATGATCATAAACAATGGCACGTTGATGTAGCAATTCATGATGAGATTGGATTTAAGTGGAATAAAGAAACTGAGACATATGAGTTAGTTGCTGAGTTGGATGCTTGGGATTTGGATGTTCCAGTAAATAGGTTTATTGAAAAACTTACTCAACAGTATGCTAAAGTTACAATAGAAGCAGCTACTGAGGAAAAAGGCTTTACAGTTGAGTCAGAATCGACTAAAATTAATAATGATATAGAGTTAGTAGTAACTCGTTGGATATGAACCCAGTAACAGATTTGATTTTTTCATTAACTTGGTTCGTTCTTTTGATATGGGCAGTACGTTCAATGGCAAGAGGATGGGGAGCAATGAATACATCAACTTCATCATATAATGGAGATTTTGAAGTTGGTAAGGTAGAAGTAAAGAAACCAATGCACCCAGAAATGGCAGATGTCAAGACTGGAGATGAGTTATTAGTTGTTAATTTCGAGAAAGAACCTGAACCTCAAGATCCATTATATAAGTCTATGCAGGATCGTATACAGACTTTAAAGGATGAAGAGGGTACTACAGAGATTGAAGAAGATGACGATGATGATGAAGGGGGAGCTCCTGTTTTAGCATAAATACTCGTATGAAAAGTTTTCTACGATTTGTATCTGAAGTTAATCGCCCCGAAAGTGGTAGCGAGGAAGAGAAGCGTCGATGGGATGTTGTAAAGGCAAGACTTGACGCTATGTCTGATGAAGATAGAGAAGCGAGAATTATTGGAACTATTGGTAAAGATAGTAAAGGTATTCAAAGATATGGATTTAAAAAGTCAGCCTCAAGGAAAAATCAACAGGTAGTAAGAAAAGATCGTGCTGAAGTTCAAACGGATCCAAGTGTAAAGAAAAAGGATTATAATAAAGTAGTAAAAGATATAACAGATGAAGGGGATGATGCTCATCATAATGTTCCCCTTGATAGAGCTGATTCATTATTTAAAGGAAAAAGTCCAAAAGAAAGACAAAAGATAAGAGATAAACATGCAAAGTATGATATTCATTTTGGAAATGATCCAAAGAATTTATCAGCATTATCTCAAAAAGATCATTTAGGGCCAGGTGGAGTACATAGACAATTGGATGCAATGGATAGGAGTATAAAGAAGGCTGGAAAGGAAAAAGAAGGTATCTTCAATAGGATTAAAAAACAAATTGGCAGAGGTTAGATTAATTGGTGATGATTGCTTAAGAGTTGTTTCAGAAGAAGTTACTTCTGTTGACGACTCTATTTTAGAGCTTTATGATACGATGAGTATCGCAATGTATAAATATGAAGGGATCGGATTAGCTGCACCACAGATAGGCATTAATAAAAGAGTTATCACCATTGATGAAGAGGGAAAAGCTCTCATGATGGTAAATCCAAAGATAACTTGGAGAAGTACAGAAAAATGTTTATTTGATGAAGCTTGCTTAAGTGTTCCAGAGGAACACGGCGAAATATCCAGACCAAAAGAAATTAAGGTTAAGTTTCAAAATATAAAAGGCAAGTACAAACATTGGAGACTTGAAGGATTATTAGCCCGTGTGGTGCAGCACGAAATCGACCATTTAGATGGGATCCTATTCGTAGATTACTTAGAGGAGAAAGATGAACACAGTATCAAAAATGCACCTGACTAATGCTCAGCAAGAGCTTAGAAAGGCACTTGGTTATTCTGCGCCAGAGGATGATTCCGACGTATTACGTCAAATGTCGGATATGTTAATCACCCTTGATGGGTGGTGTGGTAAACCGACTATAGATATTGCAGATCCTAAACCAGTAGTTAAATCAGAGCTAAATAATACGCCTTATAAATGGAACAATGAGTACACCTTTGTACCAGCTTCTGGACAAACAGAAGGTGAAGTGGTACAATTAGAAAGTGACTCCAATTCCGATAAAACAATATGGAAGTAGAGAGATTTAGTAAACAGATTAAAGAAGGGACTAAGAAGTCCCACTCTGCTGCTGAGAACACTGGATTTGTAGCAGGGTTTCTTCGTGGAGTTGTTAATAAAGAACAATATAGGACACTTATTGCCAACTTTTACTTTGTATACAGAGCTTTAGAAGAGGAAGTATACAAACTAAAAGATGATCCTGTAGTTGGGAAGTTGTACTCTCGATCTTTAGAACGTGAGAAGTCACTTGAGAAAGATTGTGAATATTTCTATGGTTCTGAATGGAGAAAGATGATAATCCCATCAGATGCAACACAGGAATATGTAAACAGAATTAGAGAACTTGCTGTAGATAACCCTTATCTGTTAGTTGGACATCATTACACCAGATATCTTGGAGATCTTTCTGGTGGACAGATACTTAAAGGTATAGCTCAGAAAGCCCTTGGACTTACTGATGAAGGTTTGTTATTCTACGAATTTGATGAAATTAGTGATGCCAAAGGATTTAAAGAATCCTATAGAACAACACTTGATACTCTTCCATTAACAGTAGAACAACAAGACGATATCATTGAAGAAGCAAATAATGCATTTAGATTGAATATGCATATCTTCAATGAGTTGGAGGGTAGTGCAACTAAATCTCTATTGAAACTATTATATGGATATATTCGTCCATATATTAATAACTGGAAACGTTCTACATGAATATTTTATTGATTATTGCCAGTAATTTAGTTTTATACATACTCCTTAGAATACATCTTGTTAGAAAATTTCGTGCTGGTTACTCGATCTATCTTAAAGATAGTGACGGTAACAGACAGACCTTGCAGGATACTATAGCTTATCTTTTAGAACAGAATAAAATTTCTGATCAAAAGGTAATGTATGTTGCTCGGGAGATGGAAAGCCAATGGCTGGAAATTGAAAAAATGAAAATGATCACAGGAGCCGACAAGTACGACCAATGAAAGATCAAGGATCAATCGATGTAATAGAAGAACCGTGGGAGAAGTATAATCGTGGACTTGACTTATACATTGAGTCAGTTCATAAACCTGATAATCAACTTAGGTCTTGCGCCCACAACCAAAAGTGTTATAATGAGTTAATGCAAGTCCGTGAGGAAGTGCTTAGGTACTTACACACACTTAGGAGGTCTAATGCAAACAAAGCTCGAAAGACAACTTTTGATAGTGAGAACTCTGAGGGAGTCTATTCCCAATGAACCTCGTATGTATTTCTACCTAAATGAAATGCTAAATACTAAGGTTCACAAAAGGACGGAGAAGTTAAAGGGTGCAGGACGAGTTACAGAGGAAAGATTTGCGGAAGACCGCAAAGAGGTTGATTAAACAGGCAAAGAAGAATCCACAACTTTGGACGGATTCGGATGTAAAATACGCAAAGATGATCAAACGACAAAACAAAAAACTAAAAAAACCTGAATTATGAAAATTTTCTTAGATACTGCCGTTTATGAAGAGATTGCATCTCGCAATGAGAGCGGCCTGATTGATGGAATAACTACAAACCCAACATTGATACTAAAGAGTGGAGGAGACCCCGTAGAGGTCGTTAGAAAGATCTCTCAGGACTTCCCTCACTTTGAGTCTATTTCTGCAGAGGTAGTCGCAGAGACGGCTCCTGAGATGATAGAACAGGCTCAAGTATTCAAGGAAATGAGTAACGTAACCATTAAGGTTCCGTGTACTAAAGAAGGTCTAAAAGCTTGTAAAGCACTTGCAGCTGATGGATTTACTGTCAATGTTACTTTAATATTTGACGTTGCACAGGCGATTCTTGCTGCAAAGGCTGATGCTACATATGTTTCACCTTTTGTAGGAAGGGTTGAAGATAACAGCTTTGATGGTGTACAATTAGTAAGAGATATTGCTGCGTTATATAAAGAACAACTTGTAAGGACTCAGGTACTTGCTGCATCTCTAAGGGGTGTTAAGAGTGTTGCTGATTGTTTTGCAGGTGGTACTGACGTAGTAACAATGCCTCCCGCAGTTTTTGATAAGATGTATAATCATATCTTAACTGACAAAGGGTTACAATTATTCCAGAATGACTGGAACAACATCAACAAGTAGTATTATGGCTTTATCGCAACAGGTAGAAGAAGGGTTGAAGGAAGCTGAATTAAAACTTCGTGAGACTCTTGCCTTCGCAGCTAAGGTAGAAAAACCTTATATTGTTAGAGAGATTGGAGGTATGATTTCACATATCGACAATCTCATTTCTACAGACAATATGTTTGATAGAATGGACAAAGTGATCGAAAAGTTAGAAAAAGATCGAGATGACTGATTGGAGATACAGTGACGAACGGATGAAACTTCGTCAGGAAGCGTTTTTGAAACTTAAACCCTACCTTACCTTAGATTATGTACGATCCGTCTATGAATTCTGCCATGAATGGGTATCGCAGGGCAGGAGGGACACCGAAGGAATCGAGGATAGTTTTCTTAGATACTGCGAGAACGAAAAAAGTCAAGGAAGATACAGTAGTAAGAGTATATGATAATGATGGATCATATACTCAAGGTAGAATATTGTGTTTACTTGAGGAATATTTTACAGTTTGTATAAACGAAGAGACCTTAACTGGTCTTATTGTTTTTAGACATGAATGGGAACATGTTGAAGTAATTAGTCAAATAGAGGACAAACCTATGTTTACAATTTACGGAAAGGCAGATTGCCCTTTATGTAATAAACTTAAAATGGTCATGGAGATGGTCAACCAAGACTATGAATATAAAGTACTTGGACCAGATTTTACTGAAGAAGAGTTTGAGGCATTGTTTCCAAACAAACTATCAGTACCCCAAGTTATGTTAAAAGATAAGTATATTGGGGATTGTAATGGTACAATCAGATACCTTAAAGAACATAGGGTATTGTAACGTGTCACTTGGAGATATAGACATAAATAAGGGCGTTGAACTTTTACTAAAAGGAGATCCTAAGAAACCAGAACCGAAGAAAACCTTTGAAATGAGGTTTGAAGTTCTTAATAGAGAAATTCACCTACTATTTGACATAAAGAAAAAATAACCAACCGTGGAGGTAGAGAGATGGAAGCTTCAGTACTTGTTATTATGTCCTTATTGTGCGTGACATTTCTGATGTTAGGTGGTATAATTGGCTGGTTAGCCCAACAAAACAATCTTTTCGTCCAATCGCAGCAAGTTGCTTATGCACATCCTGAGATGTTTGATGAAAATGGTAATTTAATTCCTGATGAAATTTTAGCACTGAGGTTTGAAAATGAGTCCGATAGCGAAGAAGACGACGAGGAGTAAAACTACACCTCGTAAAAAGTCTACTACAACACGTAAACCAAGGACGGTGGCAGTCAAGAAAAAAGAACTGCCAGCGAATCCTATGGTACATGAACTGTTAGAAGCAGTAGGTTCTGAAAGAGTTAAAACCAAGAAATTGGATCTTCTTAGAAGACATGGTGATGATTCACTTAAGATGCTCTTTGTTTGGAACTTTGATCCAAGTGTAGTTTCATTACTACCAGACGGACCAGTCCCATATCAACCTGTAGAGGGTGACGTTCAAGCTTCTAAAGACCAAGGTTTACCACAGAGGACTACAATTCGTAATGCTGCAAGACAGTTTTATCGTTTTGTGAAAGGTGGTGATGATCAATTGAACAAGATCAAGAGAGAAAGTATGTTTATTAATTTACTTGAGACTCTACCACAGGATGAAGCTGATATTTTAATTCTTGTAAAAGACAAACAACTTCAAACGAAGTATAATATAACTAAAGAATTAGTAGCAGAAGCATATCCAGAAATTACTTGGGGGAACAGAGGTTGAAGATCATCCATGAAGATTGCGATCCAAAAGTCGCAGAGGATAAAATGCTTCCATATACTGCATACCTTGTGGAATATGTGAAGGATGGTGAATCACATTATGATGTCGCAATGGCCAATAAACAAGCAGACATGTTTGATTATTATTGGGATAAGTACAAGGAAGGATTAATTAAATGGACTCAATCTAAGGGTACATTAGCTCCTGCCAGATGGAATGATAAGATGATTCAACAACCAGCTCCTAAGAAAAAGAGGAAAAAGGATCACAAACCTAATGAGGAGGAAAACAAAAAATAATGGAGATTATCCGTTTCGCTATTAGTCCCGATGGTACTGTTACAGATGCATTGGGACGACTACTGTTTAAATCCAGTACAGAATCTCAACAGGATTCAAGAGAAGCTGTTCATGAGGTTATAAAAGAGAGAAGTTTGGAAATAGATGAGGAGTGGGAGATGGATGATAACAGTATTGAGATAACTGTTAAAGTTAAGGAGAAGAATCATGGATGAAGTAAAACAAGATCATGTTGGTCAACAAGGTAAAGTAGAAGTAAATGAAGAAGAATATCGGAAAGTATTGAAGAAGTATAAGAAGATTAAGAAATATATGAAGTCTTCCATATTTGCTGTGAAGACAATGGACGAGACTGAAGAGTTAGTCTCTGGTCTCATAAAGGAGGCAGAAGAACATTCGGGAAATGAAATATGAATTGATTGATAACTTCTTGGAACCTGATGAATTAAAGTCAGTCCAAGATGTCTTTTTAGGCATGAAAATCGCTTGGAACTGTATCGATGGTATAGTTATGCCAGGTGATGGTAAGTATCAATTCGTACATGTTTTATACTCGGACTATCAACCTACCAGTCCTTTTTTTAATAGCTTAACTCCTGTTTTTAATAAAATAGATCCAGTTGCTATTGTTAGGGTGAAAGCTAACCTAAATATGCAAACACCCGAACCCGTCAGCAGTGCTTTCCACAAGGATGTTGACGATTGTATTACTTCAATCTTTTATCTTAATACAAATAATGGTAAAACCATTTTTGAGAGTGGACTGGAAGTAGACAGTGTGGAAAACCGAATGATAATTTTCGATTCAAACGAAAAGCATCATGGTATTACCACTACTGATACTCCCAGAAGGTGTTTGATTAACTTCAATTACTTCATATAATAATGGAAAAACAAAATCTAAAAGAGATCGTCAAAAACTTGAAATCTCTGGTAAATGTGTTAGAATCGGAAGTATATTCTGATGTAGATGCTTACCGTAACTCAGTTGCTTTTAAAGGTGCTGAATATTCTGCAGAATATGACGATGATGACGGAGTTCCCGATTAACTTATGACTGTACAACTTATTAGTGTCACTCCTGATGCGGAGAAGACGATGGCTTATATCGCCCGTGTTTCTAATCCCTCCAATCAGGACAATGAAAAATTTGCGGGGTTATTAGGGTATTGTATTAAACATAATCATTGGAGTGTGTTTGAACAGTCATCTATGACATTGGAGATTGAAACTAATCGTGCAATTGCAGCACAGATTCTCCGACATAGATCTTTTACATTTCAGGAATTCTCTCAACGTTATGCTGATAGTACAAAATTGGGTGAGATACCTATACCAGATTATAGGAGACAGGATACAAAGAATCGTCAGAACTCAACAGATGATCTGGATCCATTTGTTAAACAGGTTATAGAGAAACAAACTAAGACCCTGTTTAGTTCTGCTACTGCATTATATGAACAGATGTTGTCAGAAGGTGTTGCTAAAGAATGTGCCAGAATGGTACTACCACTTGCAACTCCCACTAAGATCTATATGACTGGATCATGTCGATCATGGATCCACTATATAAATTTACGTAGTGGACATGGAACACAGAAGGAACATATGCTTATTGCAAATGAATGTAAAGAAGTATTTGTAGAACAGTTCCCAGTAGTTTCAGAAGCACTTGGTTGGTTAACACAAGAGGAGGACGCTTAATGGCAACATACCCCGTTATTAATTCAGAGACAGGTGAGACCAAAGAAGTAGTGATGAGTGTTCATGACTGGGATCAATGGAAAGCTGACAACCCAGAATGGACTCGTGATTTTTCTGATCCAAGCACATGCCCTGGCGTAGGAGAAGTCGGTGAGTGGAGAGATAAACTCCATAATAAACACCCATCGTGGAATTCAATATTGAAAAAATCTGAGAAGTCTGCTGGTATTCAGGGACGACTTGCTAATAGGGGGGTAACTTAATGCCACGAAAGAAGAGAACTCCCGATCCAATTGGTGTAGGAATGACTGCGAAGCAGATGCGTCGCAAGAAACCAATTAACACTGATTTGATGGTGGATGTAGAACCTATTACAGATAATCAGAAGATTTTATTTGAAGAATATCAGAACGGCAAAAACATCTTTGCCTATGGTGCTGCCGGAACAGGCAAAACATTTGTTAGTTTATTCCTTGCACTACAGGACGTTTTAGATGAAAATACGCCTTACGAAAGAGTATATATTGTTAGGAGTCTTGTTAGCACTCGTGAAATTGGGTTTCTTCCTGGCGATCATGAAGACAAGTCCTGGCTTTATCAAATCCCTTACAAACATATGGTAAAATATATGTTTGAGATGGCTACAGATGCAGACTTTGAGATGCTCTACGGTAATCTTAAAGCACAGGAGACAATAAAGTTCTGGAGTACATCATTTATAAGGGGTACAACCTTAGATAATTGCATTGTGTTAGTAGATGAAATGCAAAACTTGAATTTTCACGAACTTGATAGTATAATAACAAGAGTAGGGGATAACTGCAAAATTATGTTTTGTGGAGACTCTACTCAAACGGATCTTACAAAGTCTAATGAGAAGAATGGCATCTTAGATTTCAAAAGGATCATTGAGATCATGGAAGATGATTTTGGTGTGGTTGAATTCGGTATAGATGACATTGTTCGATCTGGATTAGTAAGAAACTATTTGGTTACTAAACTTGCACTTTCTTTATGACATTTGTTCATTTGAATAAACTTGGTGATTTTGAGTTAGAAGCCAATACTGTAGATGGGGTGAGGTACTATACTCTTCCTAACGGTAAGAAAGCCCCTTCTATAACTTCTGTAACCTCCTTTTATAATCGTGCTATATTTGCCAATTGGAGGAAGAAAGTTGGAATTGAAGAAGCTAACAAGATAACTAAAGTCTCTACTGAACGTGGAACTCGTTTTCATGAATTAGTAGAACAATATCTGTTAAACAAAGAGATTCCAAAAGATACACTTCCTTCTACTAAGGCTCTTTTCCTCGCGGCAAAAGAATCTTTAGACAATATAAATAACATACACGCTTTAGAGAAACCACTGTATTCTGAATACTTTGGGATTGCGGGGAGAGTTGACTGTATTGCAGAATATAATGGCGAGTTAGCTGTTATAGATTTCAAGACATCGAAGAAGATAAAACCTGAAAAGTGGATCCAACAGTACTTTGTACAGGAGACCGCTTATGCCTGCATGTATTATGAAATGACAGGTGAGATTGTTGAAAAAATTGTAACCATTATGGTCGCTGAGAATGGCGACGTGAAAGTTTATGAGAAAAGAAACAAGCGTGACTATATTAAACTTCTTACAGAATATATCCGCGAATTTGTCACAAGTAAGCTCGAGGAGTATGGAGAAAGACGTTAACGACCTACTCAAGGAGAAATTCCTTTGTCAGAATAAGTTTACAAGTGATATTGAAATCCTTGTAAGTAATTCATCACTGAATTATATTGAAGCAATAATTAGTTATTGTGAAGATAATAATATCGAATTTGAATCGGTCGGAAAACTTATTTCCAAGCCTCTTAAGGAGAAACTTAAGGTCGAGGCTATGGAACTTAATTACTTAAAAAGAACTACAAGATCTAAACTACCGATATGATTTTTTGGATTGGTTTCACTCTCATGTTTTTTAATGAGGGTTTTGTTATGATGAGACACGTATCACCGTGGTTCGCCAAAAGACGAGATGGTTTCATCAAAAGATTTGGTGATAACATGTGGTATAGACTTCATGGTACTTTAGATTGGTTATGGATATCATTCGTAACCTGTGGTTTAATTGTCAACCCTAATAGGGTATTACATATAATAGTGTTAGCTATTTTCTGGGGTCTTTCCTTCGGAATATTCTACCTCCCAAGGTGGATAAAAAGACGCTAAACCCTTATAAATAGTAGTGTTAAGGAAATTTGAATAGTTCGATGGGATCCTTTTTTAATTCACCAGTTGTCAGAGCCTCAATGGCTGAGATACAGGAGTTACAAGAAGATTTGATGCAACTAATGGCTTCTAAGGGTTTTAATCCTTATTCTCCACTTAGTTCTAAACATATTCGTACCATGAAGTCTCTTGTTGAAAAGCAAAAGAATTTCATGTTCAGACTTTCTCTTGAGAAAGATGATCGTGATGCTGTTGAAATGAAGAAACAGATCATAGAATCTGCTAAATTCCTTGGCTTGAAACCTAATGAGGATATCAATAAATTCTTTGATAACCTACGGGCGACGTTAGATCGGTTGGAATCACAAATACCAAAAGAATATAAAGAGGATTGACTTTTCAGTCCAAGTCATCTATAATATAATCAAATACTCAAATACAAAAATACGGAGAATAACATGTCATTCGCTGACCTTAAAAAACAATCCCGAGCGGGGTCTCTCACAGAGAGATTGATGAATAAAGTTGAGAAACTCAACGCTAAGGGTAATAATACTGATGAAAGACTCTGGAAACCAGCAGTCGATAAAGCAGGTAATGGTTATGCTGTAATACGATTCCTCCCTGCACACCCAGAATGTGACCTACCTTGGGCACAAGTATGGAGTCATGCTTTCCAAGGGCCAGGAGGATGGTACATAGAGAATTCACTTACCACAGTAGGTAAGGATGATCCTGTTGGTGAACTTAACAGGAGTCTTTGGAACAGTGGTAGAGAGTCTGATAAAGATATTGCTCGTAAGCAGAAGCGTAAGCTTTCTTACTATGCAAACATCTATGTCGTAAAGGATTCTGCTAATCCTGAAACCGAAGGTAAGACTTATCTTTATAAGTTTGGTAAGAAGATCTTTGATAAGATCACTGCTTCTATGCAACCTGAGTTTGAGGATGAAGAACCAATCAATCCTTTCGATTTCTGGAAAGGTGCGAACTTCAAACTTAAGATTAAACAGGTTGGTGGATTCTGGAACTACGATAGTTCAGAGTTCGGTAAGGTAGAAGCTTTACTTAAGGATGATGAAGCATTGGAGAAGATCTATGATGGACTCTATAATCTTAATGAGTTCACCAATGATGACCAATTCAAGTCATATGAAGACCTGAAGAAGAGATTAGACACAGTTTTGGGAACTAAGTTACCAACTGGTTCATTACGTTATCAGGATCCAGAAGTCGCTGATGAAGATAATCATCGTGAGGTGGCTGCTCCTGTTGATGAGGAACTTGCTAAACTCACTGCTGCTGCAACTCCTGCCGCAAATACGGAAGATGAGGATGAGGCTCTGAGTTACTTTCAGAAACTCGCTGAAGAGTAAACAATAAGAAAGGGGTCTTACGACCCCTTTTTTTATGCCCCACTAAGTCTTGGGTTATATGCTTCTTTGAGTGTTCTATTGATAAATTGAGTAGATCTCTTATAACTCATTATCTTCCTAAGATCACTTACTATTACATCTAAGTAATTTGGTTTGATAACTCCGATTCGTCTTTTAGCATCATTCACTTCTACTTCATAATCGTAGTTTGATACTGCTGTTACCTTTGAGTTTTGGATAACATTACCACTTGCATCTGTTGCTGTACCAACTACATCTACATTAGTTGCGGTAGCCAAAGTACCACCACTATATGACATTTCCATTTGTGCGGTTGGTGTTAGTTTCAGGTAATTCATATCAAAGTTGGAATCGACTTTTAATCCTTGTGGTAATACAAGTCTTCTATATTCATCATACTGAGGAGTAGTTTTATAATGGTGAATTTTTGCTAAGTTTTCCTCACTACCATATTTTTCAAGAACAAATTTTTGGAAATCGTTATTACTAAGAGGCCATTCATTTCTGACGTTAATAATATTATTTGCAATAAGAATTACCCAGTCAAATCTTGGATCTCCATAGAGTTCTTGTGCAATTTGTTCTGGTCTCAGATCTTCTCCAATTATATAATCATTAAATGCAGTAGCTACTGATTCAAGATCACCACGTAATCTTGCTCTTCTAAAGAGGTTCTTTACTGCAATAAATTCATCATTAGAACTCCTGTCGGTAGTCCTTGAGACGTATTTAATATTGGGTAAGTAAGAAAAATATCCTTTCATTTTAGTAACCTACGTCTGCTGTTGATGGATCATTTTCATTAATAATACTGATTGGATACAAGTCTCCAAGAGACTCTGGATCATCTTCGTTAAACTCTCTACCACCTTGTACTGAGCCAACGTAATCGGTATCGAATATTGGTTCAAGTTCTGCAAATTCACAGTCCATGATGACTGATACAGGTTGACCTCCTTCATATGCTTGCCACATTTGATCTGGAGTGTAGTTGATGGATATAGATGTCATAGCACATGGTTTAAACTTATTGACTCCAAGTATACCCTTTCCACCTGACATATAACGAAGTCTGAATACATTGGGTGTTCCCAAGAAATATGATGGGGATCCTGCTGATCCTAAAGCTGTGGATCCAGGCCCAGAACTTACTTTTGCAAGTTTCTTTGGAGCTGACCATTGTTTCATTGCACGAATGATCATTCTAATACGTCCAGCTTCATCTGCTGATCTTGGACTCATTCTCCAAGAGAATTGGAATGTTCTCATCTTAACTCCAGAGAACATTAATTCTGTGTTAGAGTTAGCAACAATACCACCAGACCTACTTAAAATAGATTCTGAAGTTACATCGAATCCATTTGCACCTGCAAGTTGACTCATTAAATTCGCACCAATATCAGTTCTACCTGCTTTTGTTCCTCCCAAAGCTGTTGTTAATGCTGCATTGGTGAAGAAACTATTGATATTATCACCAAGATTACCCAATCCTATGAACTGTCCTAAGTTTAAAGTTTGGGTTAATACTTTGTTAGTTGCGTTTTTGTTTATATTTTGTAGAGCACCAAGACTCATTGTTGTCATGCTATCTTCAACCCAATCTGCTGAGTTTCTATCAGACATGCCATTTGGCATTGGTAGTTTTATACCTGCACCAAGTTTTTTTCTAAATGGAGATTGTCTTTGGAGTCCATACCCAATACTTGTATCATCTGCTTTTGTACCAAAATCTTTTGTTAATGATGCATTATAAGGAGGCATATATGCATATGCTTGAATGAAGAAGTAGTCTTGTGCGCTATCAAGGTCAGCAGGGTATGTCATGATCTTATTGAACATGCGATCGCCTATCTTATCATATCCTCCACCTTGAATACCTGATTTATTAATTACATGGAGTGGTCCTTTTGTGAATGCTTCTTCTATAAACCACTTATCATTATCAACCATAACAACTCTTTCATGACTTGCATTTCCAGCATGTCTTTGCCACTTTGTACCATCACCAGTACCAGCACCTTCATACATTGGTAAAGTACCAACATTTTGTACATCTGATACATCCTTTCCTTGCATCTCTCTTGATGCCCACTGTGGTACTTGACCACCAGTTTTAAGGAGTCTAAATCCTGATGGACTAATCGTAAAGGTGTTTTCTACATGAGTTCTTACAGATTGTTGTATTCTACCATGTATGAATAGTTGTTGTTCTTCATCAAATGGTGCATTTGGGTTATCTGCCTCGAATAGTGACTTGTCCCATACCCCATTAGTGTAGATTGGTTTAGCATCAATAAGAACGTCTCCATTATCATCTACAGGAAGGACTTGTGCTGTCTTCTGGTCATGATAGTAGAATACTGCGTAACGTTGTGTCTTATTAGTTACTGAGCTATAAACCCATATCCCCTCTTGGCCATTAGTTACGACCTCTGGATCTACTTCTTGTCTGTTGAGGATGGTCCCCGTTGTCCCCATTTCTGCGGTCATTTTTTCCAGTTAAATGCTTTATGTTTAGGGTACTTCATGCCATTCCTTGCCATAAATTTTTCAGTTGGTAGAAGAGATATTTCTGCCCAATCTTCGTCATCAGGAACTTGATATAGATTTCCTATACCAGAGTATAGGTATTTGTGCAAACTGTTTTTGGGTACAGTTGTAGCACCAGCACTGCCGCTATTTAGAAGACTTTTTGCAACTGAATCCCTATAATCAGGATTTATGTAGTGTAAGTTAGCACCTAAGAACCCATCTCTATAGAATCTAAGTGCAAATGAGAGTGGTTGAAGATCCCAGAATTCATATTTTTCTGGGTATGCTGCACCATATGAGAAGAAGAATAGTTTACCAACTTCAATGTAACTTGTATCACTGGTACTAATGTCTTTAAATTGAAGAGGTTCTAAAGCATTCTCCAATTCAGCGATGTACCAGTCACCACTTCTACGCTTTTTACCAGCTTTTTGTCGTATTTCTTCTCCAATCATGTGATTCCTAATTCTTTTTCTGTCATGATTTTAAATTCATACTTTCTGTCATTGCAATAGGACTTTGCTGCTTCCCATTTTGCTTGATTGACAACCCATGTTTGAACTTCATATGCCCATGACTTAGTTCTTTTCTTGGGATTTCTTTTTGGTTCTTGAAGTTGTTTCTTTGGTTTTACTTCAATGACTACATTTCTTGTCTTCCCTTTTGAATCCTTGTATTTGATAAAGAAGTCTGGGAAATAACGATGTGTCCTATTATCTAATGGATTCTTATAAGGTATCCAAAATTCCTCTGATTGCCATTGACTTATATTTTCAGTTAGATCGCAGTACTCCATGAATTTGCGTTCCCAGAGTGACCTATAAATGATACCAGTGGGGTCGCCTTTATACTTTTTGGTATTGCGTGGTTTATATTTCCCCTTATAAGCCATATACATAGTATGTGAGGATCATAGTTTATTTAGATGCCCGACTACTCTCCTGCAATAGATTCTTCCGCTCAAATTACTAATGCGGAGATAGAAGAACCCAAGAATACCAAAGTAGGATCGATCCTTTGGCAGAAGGGTTTACATAAAACGAAATCAAATGCTCAGTCTTTTCAGGCTACTCTTGCTTCTCCCTCTATATCCAATCAGTATAGAGTATCCCTGAATTTTGGTAATACTGGTGCTTCTCAAGTTGATGTGAATACTTGGATTGCTAATTGTGGAGTTTTTGCTGGTAAAGAAGCTGCTGGAACTCAAAGGTTTGATTTCTTATGCTCAGAAGCAAGTTTGCCTGGAGCAAACTTTGTTGCATTTGAAGAAACAGGAAGTAGACAAGGAATCACAGAAACTTTCCCAAGCATGAGAGCATACACTGATCTTCAATTGAGGTTCTATGTTTCTTCTGATTATAAGGCTATTAGATTATTCCAAGAATGGATTAATTTTATTAACCCAACATATACTGATGGTAGAAGTAGAGGTGCATCTCCCAAAGGACAATATAGACAGAACACAAGGTCTGGATTTACACGGATGAGATATCCAGATAGTTATAAGAAAGAAATAACAATTACTAAATTTGAAAAGAGTTATGGGTACTCTGATTTCGATATAACCGAGGGAAAATATGTTGCAGATACAAATGCAATAGAGTATAATATGGTTAATGCTTTCCCTGAATCGATGGAAGCGATTCCTTTATCTTATAATGAAGGACAAGTAGTTCAATGTACTGTGAATCTTAAGTATGATAGATTCTATGTAACTCAGATGAATAACAAGGGCCCTCAAGGAGCCGGCCCAAATATTGATGGGATACTTAGTGATAGTAGTGATGCATATACACAGATGTTATCTACTTCAAACTCCACTTATTCAAATGGAGAGAACGTAACCAATACACAGGTAGTTAAGGAACAAACAGGACAATAGTGACAGATCAATATCATGCTGTGTGTAATGAGTGTGGTGGAGAGGGATGTGATATATGTCACGCTGGTTGGCAGTGTACTATGGAGGATATTGGAAAATGCAACAAATGCGACATGGACTGGCCATTAGGTAAGAACGATGACTGAAAAACCTTATGATGACTCCAATTGGAGAGAAGAATACAAGGGTTATACCTCATCCAGATATGAGTTAGATCTGCTTGAGAATGGACCCAAGAGCCTTGCTCAGTCATGGATGATGGGTGCTCTACATAATAAGTGGAAGAAGATGAAAGGATATAAAGATCCAGAACCACCTGATTGTTCCTCATCGCTTCAAGAATGGGAACAGAGTGTTAAGAAGTATCAATAACCCCTCTAAATAACTACGATGACTTGATCACATATCATGCCTTTACCAAAAATTACGACTTCTCAGTATGAGCTGAAGTTGCCTTCCACTGGGAAGACAGTTAAATATAGACCATTTTTAGTTAGAGAAGAGAAGATTCTTATTCTTGCTCTTGAATCTAAAGATCAGAAACAAATTACCAATGCAGTTAAACAGGTTCTAAAAGAATGTGTTTTAACCAGAGGAGTGAAGATAGATACTCTTCCAAGTTTTGATATTGAATATCTCTTTCTTAATATAAGAGGTAAATCTGTTGGAGAATCTATTGAACTTATTGTTACTTGTGGTGATGATGGTGTCACTCAAGTTAAAACTACCGTTCATATAGATGAAGTTGAAGTTGTTGAAGATCCTAAACATACTAATGAGATTGTCATAGGTGATGGATATAAGTTAAAGATGAAGTATCCGTCTTTGAGTCAGTTTATTGATACTAATTTCTCATCTGATGAGGAAGAAGTAAATGAAGTAGACAGATCATTTGAGGTTATCTCTTCATGTATTGATATGGTATATGATGATTCTGAGGTTTGGGCGGCTTCTGAGTGTAGTAAGAAAGAACTTATAGAGTGGGTGGAGTCTTTGACTTCAGAACAATTTAAGAAGATTGAGGCTTTCTTTGATACTATGCCTAAGTTGACTTGTACAATTAAGGTAAAGAATCCAAATACTAAGAAAGATAATACGGTGGTATTGGAGGGATTGTCGGATTTTTTCGGCTAACCATGTCTCATATAGACATGGAGACCTACTTCAGAATTAACTTCGCTTTAATGCAGTTCCATAAATATTCTTTGACTGAAATTGAGAATATGGTCTCTTGGGAAAGAGACATTTATGTTGGTCTTTTAAGAGCACATATTGATGAAGAGAACCTTAAAGCACAACAAAGAGCAGCAGCGGCAAAAAGTTAATGGCAATAGGAAGATCTATTCTTAAAAAGGGAAGTCTCTTTGCAAAACGAGGATTACAACGTCGTCGCAAAGGTCTTAGTATGGTGCGAGGAGGTATATCTCCTCTTAAATCTGCAGCAAAGACTATTGCTCAGGTTCCAGGCCAAGAAGAAGGTATTCAACCAGTAAATCAAATAACAAAACTGGTTAATAATCAGGTTTCTAAACATGTTAAGAATATCACCCAACAAGTCGGAGGTGGTGCTGGTGGTGGATTTGATCCTACAGCGATGTTGGAGAAGATATTTGGTGGTGGATTAAGTCAATTAACAAGTTTTGCTCAAGGTTTAGAGGCTTTCAAGAAACCATTTGAGAAGACGTTTAATTTTCTTGAGAAAAGTAAGAAATTATTTACTGATTTTATCAAAAAACTTTCCAAGGCAAAAATTGCCAAGGGAGGTTCAAAAAGAGGTGGATTACTTAGTAGTATACTGAAAGGTGCTGCAACGTTAGGACTTGTAGCGTATACTGCATGGGGTATTAATAAGATAGTAAAAGGCAAAAAAGAGGGTGATGTTACCGTAGTAGGTGATGGAACCACAGCGGGACCAGCTGGAACTTTCCAAGAGGAAATGGGTGATCAGTTGACTAAGAAGGAGACTGAGAAGTTTAATAAGACTATGAAAGCCTTTGATAAGGCTATTAAGGTTTTAGAGGGACAACTTAAAGGTAGGAATAAGAAACCAAAAGAAGAAGAAAAAGAAGAAGAGAAGAAAGAAGAAGAGAAAGTAGAGAAGGAAAAGGAGTCCAGTTTAGTTGGTAAGAAACAGACTGCATTGATTGCTGGCGAAGATGTACCAGCAGGACTTGATGTTATACTTGCGCCTTCTGAAGTTACATCTACGTCAAAAGAATCTAAGACTGAAACCGTAACAGATAAGGTTAAGAACTTTAAGAAGAAAGTTGACGATAAGAAGAAAGAACAGAAGAAACCAGAAGGTGTAGCCAGATGGCTTGCTGGTGGTGTAGATGCAATAACAGGAGGTCGTACTGATTTTGATCAACAAGGAGATGGTACTAAGGCTGAAACTGTAGCAACTCCTCAAGATGGGATAGCAGGAACAACTGGTAAGAAGGGTACTGAAGGTGCAAAGGGTGCCAGAGGACCTATGGGTTGGTTGAAAGGTGCTGGTGATGCATTGACTGGTAATGTATTTGATTTTGATGGTCGTGGAACTCCAGAAGATAATGCTAAGAAAGTTGTTGAGACTGTAAAACCTGAAGATACAGATATTAAACCTGAGACTACAACTGCAGAGGGAGTAAAACCTACTACTGTTGAACCCTCAACAACAGATAAAGATATTAGGATGGAGGAGTCTCAAACAGTATCACAGGCTCCAGAACAGGATGAACCGACTGTCAATACAACAGTTCTTCCAATGAATGCTCCTGCTGCTGGTCAAATGCAAGGTGGTGATGCATCAAGGTCTAAGATGAGTGCTCCAGATGTAAAGTCTGGTGTGAATATACCATTTCTTCTACCATTTGATACAGGCAATATTCATATTGCTCATGCAAAACAAACCTTTAATATCGTTGCTAACTAATGGCTGAGACTTCTACTGGAATTAATAAGGTAGTAGATACCACATCTAAGGCTGTTAAACAGTCTGAAACTGCCATAGTGAAGTTTACGAGGTTTCTTAGACTTAAAACAACTATTCTTAAGAGGACTCAATTACCAAAGAAAGGTACTATTTCAAAGGCTGAGAAATTTATAAAGAATTGGAATCCAGGCAAAGGTGGTAAAGCTGGTGGTGATAATAAGTTCTTGAAACTTGCTGCTGGTGCTGCAATACTTACTATGGGTACTATGCATTTTATGCCTGCACAGTCTGCTGAAGCTCAGACTAATCAGGTACTCAATGAACAGTATGGTGGTGACAAGGCTAAGATGATTGCAGACTTGAAGAAGGAGAAAAAGTTAGCAAAAGAGGGTGCAGATAAAGCACAAGAGTCATCAGAAGGTAAAAATGAAGAAATTGATAAACAGATCAACCATCTTGAAAAGAGTCAAGTAACACCATCAGATGGTAAAGTATCTCTTGGTGATACGGATAGAGCCAAACAGATGCAGGAGGAGATTCATAAGAAGTCTAAAATAGATGTTGATAAGTTTGATTCAGGAGTTAAAGGATTTGTAAGACTTGTAGAAAGTAAAGCAATTGCAAATGCAATGGGGCCAGGATTCTTTGAGACTGTAGTTAATGTTGTTAAGGAGACTGCAGGAAAGGTTATTGAAGGAACTAAGAGAGGTATTGCAGGAGCAGCAGACTTCTTAACTGGAAATATATTTGATTTTGATAAGAAGAATACACCTAAAGAGACAGTAGATGATGATGGAATACCTCGTGCAGATGGTGTTATTGATGAAAATAAACTAAAGAAAGTTAAAGTAGAATATAAGGATGCAACAGAAATAATACAGTCCACTACTACGGTACAGAGAGATAAGTGGATGCCTCCTAATGAAACTTTAATTGCTGGACCTCCAATGGCAGGAGGATCAGGGAGTTTAGAGGAGCAAGCTTTTGTGCAACTTACCAGAGAACTTGAAGGTACTGAGGGTGATAAAGCTTATAGTAGATGGTTTGGTGGTAGAGATGAAATGGATATGACTAACATGACTCTTCAAGAGGTATATGATGAACAGACAAAGAGAATGAAATCTGGAGAGACTACTTATAAAGTTAATGGTGAAGATATAAGTTCTGCTGCTGTAGGTGTTGGTCAGTTTATGGATCCTTTGACTCAGGTTAAAGAGATGTATGAGGCTCAAGGTAGAGAGTTTGATCCTACTAAAATAAAATTTGATCAGAATCTGCAGAATGAATTGTTGATGGATCTTGCCAAGAGAAAGAGAGGAATAGATCCTTCTAAAGAATTAACTAAGGAAGACTTTGATGTTCTTCAAAAGGAATGGGCAAGTTTTGGAACATATTATGGACAAACAAAACAAACTACTACTGATACTAAAGCACGTTATGATGAGATATTAAAAGGATTAAGAGAGAATCAAGTTAAGGTTCCAGGCGATCAGGCTGCTCTTCCTCCATCTCAGTATCCCTCTTACAATCAACGTGGTAGTGTAAATAATACTGTAATGATGGTTCAAATGTCTCCACCACAAAGATCTAACGATATACCCGCACAGGTTGCCGCAGTTCCTGGCGGCGGTGACGGAACTTCTCTGATGTTACCAATATCTTCTGGTTCATCTGCAGAGGCAGTTGCAACTCATCTTCTATTAACGTCACTTACTGGTTAATATGTCATCCTTAGAGGTTATAAAAATAAAGAAGGCTGTTCTTACGCCTGAACAAAATACATCTTCTAATTCGACGACCATTGATGCAGCAGGAGGTGGCGAGGAGAATGGCATCCGTATTGAGAGAGCAATAACATCGGTTGATTTCTTTTCAGATATACTTAGTCCATCAGTGACTTGTTATATTAAGATTAATAATACTTTTAATTTATATAATAGTGCTCCATTGAGGGGTAATGAGAGATTAGATTTGCAAATTGGAACTACTTATGGAGATTTTGAATATACTGAGGAAAAACCATTCTATGTTGTTGCTATAACGGATTTAATTCAAAAAGAAGGGTCAGAAACTTTTACAATGCAATGTGCGACACTTGAAAGTATTAATAACGAGACCGCAAGATGTGTTAAGAGATATAAGAGAGAACCTGTTCATCTTCATGTAGAATCTATTCTTAGTGATGTTTTAAAAGTTAAACGAGATAGAATTATAGAGATAGAACCGACATCGTTTCCTTTTGAATTTATCGGTAACATGAAGAAACCTTTTTATACATGTACTTGGTTATGTCCTAAAGGAGTACCAGCAAGTCAGGGTCCAAAAGGAACATCAGGTGACTCAACAGAAGGTGTTGCATATGGAACTGCTGGATATTTCTTTTATGAAGATTATGATGGATTCCATTTTAGATCTATGGAAAAGATGTTGGATGCTGTTGCCAATGGTGCCGAAGATGGTGATGTTCCTGTTTATGTTTCAAGTAGTGTAGCTGAAAGAGAAGCTACTGATAAACAGATTATTCATTCGTTCATGTCTGCAAATACACATGTACAGAAGAATTTAAGGATAGGTTTATATTCAAATCTTACCTATTTCTTTGAACCTATGGATTGGAAATTGGGTGTATATCATTATAAGATGAAGGATAATTTTGACACTAATGATGAGAGTGAAGGTATAGTGAAGTCAATGAAGAAGAGTCCAGATAATAAACCTAAAAATAAAACTCTTGGTGAAAGACTACCTATACCAACTGAACTTGGTGATTATGCATCAAGAGTATTGGTTAGGTTGGGGTCGAAGGGTAATATTGATAATAGTTTAATTGTTGATGATGACCAAGAGTTGGGAGATGATGGAAGGGATCATGCTGACATGGCAAAAGCCTTCTCAAGATACAACATGCTCTTCCAACAGTCACTAAATATAGTGATACCAATTAACACAAATTTACGTGTTGGTGGTATAATTAAAGTTGTTCTTCCTACTGTTGGACCAACTCAAGTGGGTGATAGTAAACCTGCTGATAATGAATCCAGTGGTTATTATTTGATTAGATGTCTTAGACATCATTTTGAAATTTCTGGAGGAACAAATATTACATCATTGAATCTCGTTAGAGATTCTTATGGTCTAAAATAACAACAGACGGTAACTATTATGACCACAAAAATCCCAGAACATGACCTCAATCATGAGGTTTATATCGATCCTAAAGATCACAAAGAGCATGTCAATCATGGTATGATTGAATATACTGAATCAGATTTAGAAATGCATAATGATGCTTTTCATGATCATGACGAAAATGAAGTTAATGAAGGTGGTGCTAAGATAAATGATTGGCATACCAGACATTCAGATTCAAAACTTGAAGTTTATTGTGATAATCATCCCGATTCTTTGGAGTGTAGAGTTTACGACGAATGATTGATCAATCCTTACTAAAGACCAATTTTCTCGGCCGTGACGGATTCGTTTGGTGGATCGGTAAGGTTGCTCCTGCTGAATTTTGGAAGCAAGCAGCAACTGACATGGAAGAGGGTTGGGCTTATCGTTGTAAGGTAAGGATCATTGGTTATCATCCATTTACTGAGGCAGAATTAGGGAACGAAGATCTTCCTTGGGCTCATGTAATGGTTGATGCAACCTCTGGTTCTGGTCAATCATGTTATGGTGAGAGTTCAAGAATGGTAGGAGGAGAAACTGTATTTGGTTTCTTCATGGATGGAGAGGAAGCACAACAACCAGTTATATTTGGTGCATTGGCAAGGACTGTGAATGATACTCATGGTCCTTCTAATATAATGAATTTGACTAAGGGTAGTTCAGGAGTAGAAGGTAATGCATTTGGAACCTTCAGTGGAAGAGCAGGACAAGGTGGCGGTGGATCTAATGGACTTACAACTCAACCACCAGTTAAAGAAAAACCATCTGCAACAGGAAAGGTAACATCTAACCCTAATAATCAAGGAACTCCAGACGGTAATGCAACTCAGAAAGCAGGAGAGTCTGATGGTTCAGGAGATAAAGAAGGAATAAGAAGACATACTCAAGGTGATCAGGAATTCTCTAATAGAAGTCATGGAGTTCATACTGGACCTAATCCATGCGAGAATGATGCATTGGGTACTATTGGACATACTATAGGTAGTTTTCTTAAGACTATTAATTCACTTACAGCATTCGCTGAGTCTTATATTGATGCAGCAAGAAATATGGTCTCTGATATAAAGAGACTTATCAATAAGGCTTCACGAATTATATTAGGTGCAATTAAATCTATCATCCGCATGATTCGTGACAAGGTAATGAAGTACCTTGGTAAGATATTCCGAAATCTTGTTGGATTAATTGTTCCAGAACCACAAAAATCTCCTATCATTCAGGCCTTCAAGAAAATCATGGATTTGATTTTCTGTCTCTTTGAGAAGGCTGGTTTTGATATCTTTGGATTCATTAAGGGATTGCTTAAGGATCTCATTGGTAGTACAATTAATGCAAGTGTTTGTGCTATTGAACAGGCAGTTGCTGCAATCTTAGGAAAATTATTTGATGCTATAACTGCTGCTCTTAAACCAATTCTGGACGGGTTAGATTGGTTGACGGGTATGCTTAATAGTGTAAGTGGACTATTCATGAAGATTAGTTCTTACATTAATATGATTATGAGTTTCCTTCAGTGTGATGGACTCAAGTGTAAGGATTATGATGATTGGACTCAAGGAAGAGGACTATCTACCAAAAATGCTGGTAAGATGAAGTCTGTACTTGATAATATACAAGTATTAGATGATTTAGACTATGCTGCTGGAGATGGAAGTCTTTCATTCCTTAGTATGTTGGGTGGAGATTTCAGTCAGTGGTTTGATTGTAATGAGAAGACAAATAATCCACAGACTCAAGATGATCTGGGAGAAAGTATTCCATCAGGATTTGTTTATGCTAAGTGTATTCCTCCTAAAGTAGAAGTATTTGGAAATAATGTTAAACCAGCACAATTATTACCTATTATATCATCTGTAGATGGTAGTATATTAACTCTGGTTGTAATTCAACCTGGCTTTGGATATGATGTTCCGCCAATTATCAGTATTATTGATAAGACTAATCATGGTGGAGGTGCGGTTGCTAAAGCAGTTATTGATGATGAAGGAAAGATAACACAGATCTATATGCTTCAAGGTGGTACTGGATATTGCCCAACAACTGGAGTAATACCTCCTAAGTATCCTGTTACTGAAGGTCCAGATTTCCCAGATGATCCTGCAGATCCACCACCATTCATTACATTTACTACTCCTGCTGATAATGCCGTTGGTGTTCAGACAAGTGTGTCTGTATCAATGACATTTAGTGAACAGATTATTAGGGGAAGTGGAGATGTAACTATTGTTGAATCTGCTACTAATCAGATTCATGAAGCAATACCAGTGGGTGATAGTAGAATTAGTTTCCTATCTGATAGAATTATAAAGATAGACCCAGATGTTGACTTAAAACATAATACTGAGTATTATATCAAGATGACTGAGGGATCCTTTAGGGATTATGCTGGTCAATCCTTTAGTGGTATTGCTTTAACTGATACATATAACTTCACCACAAGAGGTGTTGCTGGTATTGGTAGTGAACCTGTAGGTATAGTAACTACTCTTGTACCTCATAAGCCTGGAATAGGTTATACATCAGGAGATATTGGTCAGGTAGGACAGTGTTCCTTTGAATTAGTACTTACTCCTGCTGGATCTGTTGTTGGTGTTAAGAATATTATTTGTAAGGATAAGCATAAACAGACTCCAAAAGTGACGATAAATACTAATACTGGTAGGGGAGCTGAGTTAATTCCAGTGATCTCCTACAGCCCAGACTTTGTTCAAGACATAGGAGAAGATCCTGATCGTGATGGATCAGGACAAGATGGAAGACCGTTGGTACTTGATGTTATTGATTGTGTTGGTAAACCTTTGACGAGGGAGTGATATGGCAGATAAACTTCCAGAAGACGTACAACAGGTAGATACCAAAGAATATGTTGCCAATTACCCTGGCTTCAGGACTTATGCTGGTGTAAAACTTCCAGATGGAGACTTGAAAGGTAAGGTTGTAGACCTTTCAATGTATACCGATGAAGGTCAGGGTTGGGCATACTACAAGGATGGTATGCATAAGCAAGTATGTAATGGTACTTCTTATGATTTAAGTGGTGATAGACTTGATGAAGGTGATTATGCTAAGATAATCTCTGCTTCTAATGGTCATATTATGTTAGATGCACAAGATGGGGATATAATATTAAAGGGTAGAAATATAAGGTTGAGCGCTACTGATGCAGATGCTGAGATAACATTGCAGAGTAATAAACATATTAGTTTGGATGCATCTATTACTAATATTAAAGGTACTATGATTAATGTTCTTGCAACTAAAGATTTAACTTTAGGTGCTAACTTTATAGAATTGACAGGTGGAGTGGGCGTAGAAGCAGGAACTCAATCAGATATGTTCCAAGGTAATTTCCTTGGTAAGATATTCAAGTGGTTGGATAAGTTTGGAGATTTCTTGTAATGGCATTTCATAGTTCAATCTCCTACGTAGGAGATAAATTGGTTGTTGGTGCTCTTGACATGTCGTTCTTGAGTCCATCTACAAGATTATTTCCTGGCACTTTAGTTGCTAATGGTCCTTGTTATTTTGGTATGGCAATATCGCCAGGTATTCCTACTGCTACAGTGATGATTGGTCCTCCAATAGGTATAGGAGCACCATTATCTTTAAGAGTTGATGGTATCACTCAGATTAATGGTATCAAGAATGTCTTTGCTGTTAGTAATTTTTGGGGTTTGACCACAAAATTTGGTGCTACAATTAGAAATGCTCTTAGTCAGACTTCAGGTATTAACATTAAGAATGCCCTGAATTTAGGAAATGCACAGACACAACTTAATGGTAACCTAAATGTTGCAGGTCTTGTTACCATTGGTGGTGTCCTTACTGTTGGTGGTGCTATAGCGTGTGGTTGGTTAGAAGGTCAATTAGCAACTGCAAGAGCATTGCCTGGGAAATCATTTGATATACCACATCCAACACGAGATGGTTATCGTTTAAGATATGGATGTGTTGAAGGTCCAGAATTAGGTGTATATGTTAGGGGTAAACTTGAAGGCAAAAATGTCATTCAGTTACCAGATTACTGGAAAGATTTGGTAAATCCTGATACAATTACAGTACAGTTAACATCTGATAGTCATTATCAAGAGTTATCTTATGAACTTATTCATTGGGGAACCAAGGTTGAAGTTAAGAATAACTTAGGTGGTGCAGTTAATTGTAGTTATCTTATTCATGGTATGAGAAAAGATTTAGAACCACTTATTACTGAGTATGAGGGTACTTCTGCAAGAGATTATCCTGGCGAGGATTTCTTGAAGATGGGTGAGATATACCCATCGCCTGGTCAAGATGTAGGTGAGTCATTCATTGCAATGGATGATATTATTGGAATTCATGAGGAGGAATCGGAATGAGTGCAGCAGAAGAAAAAGCAAATAAGATTGCTAAAAGACTTAGAGAAGATCGTGTTCAGAAGTTGGATCAAGTCAAACAGTTGCAAGAACAACTGGCGATTGTTGATGCTATTATAGATGAGTATGATGAGTTAATTAATAAGTTAGATGTAAAGATACCTCCTCTCATTAAACCTATCAATACTAAGATTAAGGCAGTTGAGACTGCATATCGTGCCAGAATTACTCATGGGTGTCGTAGTGACATGAAGTGGGTACTTCAAGAAACGAAGGCCCTTCGTCGTTTCGGCGGTGGTAGTAATATGGATGTACAGATATATGAGTGTGTAAAGGATCCTGATACCTATCAAGACATAGGGTATTATGGTGCAAAGTATTGGAAATACCCTAAGAATAGAGAGTATGGATCTAATGTTGTAGAGATTATTGATAATGCAGATGCTAATGTAGGTAGTGGTGCATTAATAATATATGATTCTGATGCTGAGACACTGACTGGTTTTACTACTGGTGTCACTGCTGGTATTGCTACTGGTGACTTTATTACTGATGCTTTACAAGATGCAGTAATATTCCAGTTAGGTAATACACCAACAGTTGTTGGATTGGGTACTACATCATATCCAGGCAAAGCATATGCTGTTAGTGGTTTCTGTACTGCTGGTACAACAAGAATATATGAGGATGGTAATATAGGATTCATTACTAACTTTAGTGTTGGTGACCATGTTTATGGTGCTTCAGATAGGAGTGGAGATGGTGTTGTTGCACCTAATACTAAGATAACTGGGTTTGGAACTGCTGTAGGTATCGTTAGTTATACGACTCAGAATGGTATTCAAAGTAGTACAAGTATTGTATTGAGTTATGCAGATGTGGATAAACCATTAACATCTGGTATTGCTGCAACTGAGGGTCATAACTTCTATGTTGGTGTTGTATCAACATATTATTTTGCGTCATTGGATAAGACTCCTACACAGACAGGTCTTAGTAGTTCTTTTCTTGTAGTTAGACCACCTGATACTGGTGACATTACATTTGAATCAACTAAAAACCCTGTAGACCCAGTAGAGATAGGTATTGCTAAGGGTTCTAATATAGGTAAAGGACATAAACTTATCTTGACTAATAATAAACAACCTGACATTGTTGCTCAGTGGAGTGAAGTTAAACAAGAACCCGAACCAGCAGTAGGCGCAGGTAAAGTCGAGTATTGGGTTGGTACTACCAACTGGCCTGTGTACTATCCATATGATGCTGATGGTAGTGCAGTAGATCCAATATATGCGTCTTTAGGTCATCAAATTATTATTGCTATTGGTGGAACTGCCAATACCACTATGGGATATGAAAATACTCCTCCATCTGGATCAATTCCAGGCGATTGTGGTACATATGATACTGCTATTGCTACGGCAACTGATGAAATGCTTGATCAGATTGCCCTTTCTACACCTAAGATTAACCACTATATTGCTGGTGCTGCATCATTAAGAGAGATTAGAAATGAAGATGAGACCCAAGCATGGGGATATATGCAGGGTATTGGGTATATGAATGAGAAGAGAAGTGATTTGCAGAAAAGAGCAAACGCAGTACAAGATTTTAATTGGAAAGAGATCACATAATGGTATCAAGACTACATTCTTCTACAGAAATTAATGCATCGAATCCTTCGGTATTAGTGAAAATGAATTACATTGATCTCCATACTCAAGAACTCGACTTCTCTCAGTATAATCTTGCTGAGGATCAAATCTTTGTGATTGATAATTTATTTCCTGATTATTTCATACATTATGTTGATGACCTAATCATGAATAGTTATGGGTGGTTCTATGGACATACCAGTAATTATCCACAAGATAGACATGATATAGGTGCAGATCCAGAATGGAAAGAGGTTGCCGCATTGAAGCAACAAATTTTTCCTGGCAAATCTCCTCATGCCAATGATGGATGTTTTAAAATGATAATGGATGCTGTAGTAAACAGTATTGATTTTGATCTGGAGATAGGTGAGATCTTAGTGAATGGACAACAGTGGATTCATAATACAGTCCCACATCAGGATTGTCCCTGTGATAATGGATTAAGTTTTATTTACTATGTCAATAAGGTATGGTATGATGATTGGGGTGGAAGTACAAAGATTTTATTTAATGATGAGTGGATAGAAGTACCTCCTAAACCTGGCAGAGTATGTTTCTTTAAAGGAAATATACCTCATCATGGTAATCCTCCTAATGAAACCTATCGTGGTCTTAGAGCGACGTTAGTTTATAAATTTATGAGGAAAGTCGCTTTACCACCAAATGAAAAGAATACTTGAATTTTTGAAAGCATTATGGAATTGGGGAATGAGTGATGAACCGTAAATATATCTTTGGTATTCCTATATTTGAGGATGCCATTGATCTTGATGAATTTCATATTCCAGAGGAAGATCCAGAAGATCTTGAACCTACTTGGGATGCTGGAGTCCCATCTACTTTTAGTACAAGATTAGAATTGCCTGATCGTGCATGGAAGGAATTGGAGAGGGTAATTCAAGAGAACTTAGGTCCTGCAGGATTACTTGGAGATAATGCCAAGGTAGGACATGTATGGAGAAATAGATATCAACCTCATCATTTTCAGGATGTTCATTTGCATCCTAATTCTCAATGGAGTTTCATTGTATATGAGAGTGTATCATCTAAGACTTCTTTTATAAATCCCAGTATGGGATTGATTCAGAATCAGATAGGTGGTATTCTTGGGGAATTTCCTTTAGATTACAAACCTAATCTACCGCCAGGACACATAATTATATTCCCATCTTTCCTTATGCATCAAGTGATGTCAGGGAATGAGGGTACTACTGTTTCTGGTAATATATACATGGAGTATAGACCCAACCAAGAAGACAATTTTTTTGAATAATTATGCCATTTAATAAAGAAGATTTACCACAGCATTTACAAGATAACATAGATGCGATAGACTCTATAGGATCATCACCTACTTCTGGAAATGAGTATTTACTCAATAATATAGAAGTATTTGGTCAAGCAATTGCTGACATGCACCACAGAGTTAAACAACTTGAAGGTAAGTATGATATGGCATTGAATGAAATTGACACCCTTAAGCAGGGACTTAATGAACTTTACAGGGAGCGAGACAATGGTTAAAAGAACTTGGGAACAAGTAGACAAGAAGGGTCGTAAGACCACTTGGGAATGGGAAGAGACTCCCGAACTCGCTGCTTTTATTGCAAAACAGACTGGTAAACCAATGCTGAATGAGAAACCAGTTAAGAAGGATGAAACATGATTTCTTTACAGTTCCTTTCTTTACAGATAAGGTTGATCTTGATAAGATAACATTAATTGATGAGAGTCAGGAACCTACCTTTAGGTCTCAACTTATGTCAAGTCTGAGAACCCAGAGACAGGTTAGTAATGATACTATCGCTCATCTATCTGAGGTTATCGGTAGGAATATCGATACTCTTGGAATTAAGTATGGTGCTGCTAAGATCGATGAGATCTGGAGAAATACTTACACAGAGAAGGATTTTCAGGATCCTCACATCCATGCCTTTTCTCAATGGAGTTTCATCCTTTATGAGGATGTGGACATATCCAGAACAGTATTTCTTAATCCTTATCGATTTCGTGTAGAGGCACAAATGGGTCCAATGTATGATGGAATTTTCACTCTTGATTGGAGACCTGAACTACATACTGGTGATATTATTATCTTTCCATCATTCATAGAACATTATGTTCTCAGTGGTGGTACTGGTACTACTATTGCAGGTAATGTGATGATAAGTCCTTAGCATGACTTTAAAAGGCATGTAGGTGATGTCACCTATATTCTGGACAGGGGTTCGACTCCCCTCACCTCCACCTTTGCAAGGGGGTGCCAAGGTTTCGACAGGGTACAAGGAACATGACTGAAACCTGCTCGGATGAGCAAACCACAGATGCAAAACCATCTGACACTGCTGCGAATAACATCGTAGCGTTCTCTCGCATCATGACGAGAGAATTCTCACGCAGAACCGAATTGGTTACTGCCTAAGGTGAGATCGGGGTTTAGATCAACCTTGTTACCCAACTGATCCGTGGGGGTGAAATGCCCCTATATAAATGTAAAGCAAATGCGTGTTCACATCTGGTACTCCGCTGATATGGATGAGTGGAGATGGTCGCTATTCACAAAAAGATATTCGCCTGATGGTAAGGATTCATATCAAACTACAGGATCGCATAAAGATGTGACTACATGTATGGATAAAGTGAAAACTACAGTGGAATCATTAGTTAACGATGTTTGAACTTGATCAACAAAAGATGGAAATTACTGCGGTAACCGAGATAGGTCCCAGTAAGAATATATCTGCACTAATTATTGATAACTTCTATGCTGAACCTGAGAAGGTAAGAAGGTTTGGTCGTGAGAAAGAGTTGTTGGCAACTACAATCCCGAAGGAGATGCCTGGGGTTGGTAAGAGATTCTCAATGCCATCTAAAGAAGTAACTCATCAATGGAAACCTTTATTTGATCAATTTACTTATGATGAACAACTGTGGGGTGTACCTGTTAATAGAGAAGATGTAGAAGAAGGGTGGAAGACTAAAGGAGTAACATTTAACTATACTCTTGGTAGTATGTTAGTTGATAAACCTTGGGGACTTGTACCATATCAGGATAGTTATCCATTTGCTCCTCGACCTTATCAATTCCTACTTACAATATATCTAAATACCGCAGAAGAATGTAAGATGGCAGGTGGTGGAACTGACTTGTATAGTTTCTTAAATGAAATGACTATACCAAAACCTAATTGGAGTCAGTATCAAACAGAGAAAGATTTGAAGAATATGGAGATGAGTATCAAGGGTTCATTTGCATGGAAGACTGAACATGAATTTCCTATGAGATATAATCGTGCTATATTATTTCAGACGCAAGTATTACATGCAGATGAGTTATATCCAGGCTCATATCCTGATTTTTCAAGGATGACGCAACTATTATATATCTAAAGATTTATTTGCATGTCTAAATAACCTTAGAAGAAATACTATAGGTTGAAGGTCAATGCCTCTATCAAGATTAGAAAATTTTCTGAAGAATGCTGAGGGTAACATTCTTTATGTTAACCCAAGTGATTTCGACGCTACCGATAGTATCGAAAACAAAGGTAATTCTCAGACCCGACCTTTTAAGACAATTCAGAGGGCACTGATAGAGGCGGCAAGATTCTCTTATCAGAGTGGACAAAATAATGATAAGATAGACAGAACAACTATCTTAGCATATCCTGGCGTACACTATATTGATAACAGGCCTGGATATACTATTAGGGATAATGGTGGTACTGCTGAGTATAAGAAGAGAATGAATGCCGGATGGCAAGCGGCAACTCTCAGTCAGTTCACTTCAGAAACAAACTTTGATGTATTAGATCCTAATAATGAACTCTACAAGTATAATAGTACCGAGGGTGGTGCTGTTATGCCTCGTGGTACATCTATCATTGGTTTTGACCTTCGTAAGACTAAACTAAGACCATTATATGTACCAGACCCACAAGATGATAACATGGAGTACAGTGGTGTACTTCGTGTAACTGGTACTTGTTACTTCACTGCTTTTACTATTTTTGATGCAGATATTGGTAAGACTGCATACTATGACTATGATAGTAATACTAAATCACCTACATTCTCACACCATAAGTTAGCGACATTCTCATTCGCTGATGGTATGAATAATGTCATCATTGATGGATCAGATAGTGGATTAACTGACCTTGATATGTATTACTTCAAGGTTGCTAAGGCCTATGGAGATTCATCTGGTCGTCCTCTTGGTGATTATCCAACATTCAGTGACTTTGAACCTAACGTAGACGAATTTAGAATCGTTGGTGACTTGTCTGCTGACCCAGTTGGTATTACAAGTATTAAGGCAGGTGATGGTAATACACCTACAACTACTATTACTGTTGATACTAACAAAGCACACGGGTTATTCAAGGATACTCCCGTTCTAATTGCTGGTATTACTACAAGTATTGGTGCATATAATGGATCATTCCTTGTTGATGAAGTTATTAACAACACAAGATTTCAGTTTGTTACTCCATCAACCCCAGGCAATGCCCTCCCAACTGCACAGGAAATTCAGAACTCATCTGTTATCGTTGAGTCTGACACTGTAGGATCTGCATCACCATACGTATTCAACTGCTCACTCCGTTCTGTTTACGGTATGAACGGTTTGGATTGTGATGGAGACAAAGCAACTGGATTCAGATCTATGGTCTGTGCTCAGTTCACTGGTATCTCTATCCAGAAGGATGACAATGCGTTTGTCCTTTACAACCCTGATACTGCTATCTTTAATGATACGACTACTGTATCAGAGGCGGAGAAACCACTACACTCCAATTCTAAGGCGATATACAAACCAACCTATGAAACCTCTCACATGAGAGTAAGGAACAACGCTGTTGTTCAGTTGGTTTCTGTGTTCGCTATTGCATATGCTCGTCACTTCCATGCAGAGAGAGGTGGTGACGCTTCAATTACGAACTCTAACTCTAACTTTGGTCAGACTGCTCTTGAGGCATCAGGATTTAGACCAGAATCATTTGATAGAGATGACGTTGGTTACATTACCCATGTAATTCCACCAAGGGAACTTACAAAAGAAGATGGTACAGCATCATGGTTAACACTTGACGTTGAGAGAACTGTATCTTCAACAGGTATTGGTGTTACTGATAGACTTTATATCTTTAGTTATGATACAGAGGAAGTTATTCCACCTGCACAGGTTGACTCGTTCAGAGTTGGTTCTCAGAAGGGTGACAGATTATATTTAAGTTTAGTTAATACTTTATCTGGTCAGGCAGTACAGGAAACCTATGAGACTCCAATTCTCATGCAGGTTCCAAGTGGTATTGGTACATCATCACAGAAAGAATACGAGGTTATTAGAAACTCTGGTGTTAATGCCATTATTTCTAACGTACTTCAGTTTAAGACTAATCATCAGTTGGTTAATGGTGAGAAGATTAGAGTCTTCTCTAACACTGGTGAGACACCAAATGGTGTAGTCAACGATAAGATCTATTATGCTATATCTGGTGGTACTCTTGCTGCAGATAGAATACAATTAGCATCAACATATAATGATGCTCTTGCTCGTAGACCACTAACAGGATTATCTAATGGTGGTGGTAAGTTAAAGGTTACATCTACTGTATCTGATAAGAACCCAGGCGATCCAGGCCACCCAATACAGTTTGATGATGCGTATCATACTGTTTATATTGATGGTACACCAACATCAGTCATTGGTGGTTGGTATGTATTAGGACATCCAAGTACAACATATAATACTATATTCCCTGCACTTAATACTATTGGTGTAGGTGTTATTGGTAAAGAAACTGGTACAACATATATCAAACGTAGAGTTGATAACAGGTCATTGATTGACAGACTCTATAGAATGAGATATGTACTACCTAAAGAACATATTAATGCTCGTGCTCCTAAGCCTGGTTATATTCTACAAGAATCTAAGACTGTAGGTATTAGTAGTGCATCATTTATGACTGCTGACTTGAGTAACCCAACTCAACTTAAGAATGTTAAGATTATTAAGAACGCATCATTTGCTTCTAATACTCTTACATTTACCACAGAGAATAAGCACAGACTACAAATAGGTGACTTAGTAACTATCAAGAATATTGATAGTGTCAATAATAGCACTGGTGTATTCAACTTAGGATTTAATGGTGAGCATGTTATTAAAGATGTTGTTACTGCTAAATCATTTACTGTTGCAGGTATAACAACTGATCCTGGCGCTTTCTTAAATCAGGTTAACCAGAGAACTACACAACAACAGATTGAGGCACTACCTACTGTTCAGAGATCTAAGTCTTCTGATACATTCTCTGTTTATAGGGTACAGGAAGCAAGACCACATATACCTGGCACATCTGGACAAGATGGTGTATATAACCTAACCGTTGTTTGTGGGTCGATTCCACTGGACAAAGACCTTGGATTTGGTGTGTCCATGAAGTCGTTCTCTCAGGATGTAAGGAATCTATACCCACAACAGGACAGAGATAACTATGACTCTGATCCACAACCTTCAATTACACATTCCAGTGCAAAGGTTGTTGGTGAAGTTGTTACTAATGATAAGAAGAGATCAGTTACTCGTGAAGCATTATCTTACTTCATGCAGGGACAACAGGTAGGTTTCGCTGTAACGGGTGCAGTCATTACTGGTACTGGTAATACTACTATTACTCTTTATACTGATGTTGAGCATAACTTTAACCAAATCAAGACAGTTAGTCTCACATCGCCTGGATCTGGATATAACAATGGATCTGGTATTGCAACAGTAATATACTCTGCAAACTTTGAGAATAACGCACTATCTGGTAAGAATGGTGCTGCAGAGGTTACTGTTTCTGCTGCTGGTACTGTTACTGGTGTTAAATTAATTGATGGTGGTTCAACTTATGGTATAGGAAATACCATGACAATTTCTGCTTTCCCAGCAGGAAATCCCACTACAAATGCAGTAGTAACAGTTGATTCTATCTTCCAAAATGCAGGTGATGGACTAACATTATCTGGATTTGAGAGTAACCAATTGAATGGTACATTTAAGATTGTTGATGTACCAACTGCTAAGTCTGTATCTGTTGAGATAGGAACATCAAGAACATTATCTCCTTACTTTACTGAGAGAGATGATAGAAGGAAGGCAACATATACTCTTGCAAACGTTGGTGTAGGTATTACCTATATTGATGTTGATCGTGCAAGTGGTATTGCAACTATTAGAACAGATAATAATCATACTCTTGTTTCTGGTAATGCATTTACTGTTTGGGGAACAGGTAACCCACTATATGATGATAGAACTCTTGTAGTTGATGGTGTAGAATCTGCTATTCCATTAAGAAGTATCGTATGTAGTGTAGGTATCATTACATCTGGTATTCAAACATCATATGATACAGGTAGTAATGTATTGTTTGGTACTGGTATTAGTGCTAATGGTAAGACATTAGGTCTTGGTGAGAATAACCTTGCAGGAAGATCATCATACTTCTATGCTGGTATATCCACTACAACTGCTGCTCCATTAACATCTACAGATACAACTATTACGTTGACATCCACTGAAGGATTCATGCGTGGTGATTACTGTATGATTAATGGTGAGATTGTTAGATTTGTCAACGATAATATTAACAAGATCCTTCGTGGTCAGTTTGGTACATCATCTCTTGCTGCTATTACTGGTACTACCATTAAGAAGATACAAGTTCTACCGATGGAATTGCGTAGACCTTCTATCCTTCGTGCATCTGGTCATACATTTGAATATCTTGGATATGGTTCAGGTAACTATTCAACCTCATTACCACAGAAACAGGATAGAGTTCTATCAGATACAGAGACACTTGCTGCTCAGAAGAAAGAGTTAGATGGTGGTACTGTTGTTTATACTGGTATGAACGACTCTGGTGACTTCTACACTGGATATAAGAGATTATCCTCTATTACTGGTGAGGAAGAAGTCATTGAGGCACCTGTATTCTCATACACTGGTGATGATGCTGAGGCAGAATCTACTAAGAGAGTATCTGGTGTATTTGATGAAGTTCTTGTTAGAGAATCACTCACAGTTGAGGGTGGAGATAATAACAATAGAACATCACAGTTCTACGGACCTGTTAACTTCACTGAGAAACTAACAAGTAACAGTGAAGAAGGTATTGAAGCAATCAACATGTATATTCGTGGTGATGCACCACAGGGTAAACTAATTACAGTTGGTATTTCTACTCCTACAGGAACTAAGAGAGGCGGTGATATTTCATTCACTGGTATTCCTGATGCTGGTGGTTACTTAGGACATATATTTGCTGCTGGTGAGTGGAGACGATTTGGTGTAGTTTCTCAGGAAAGAGATAGAAACTTCATTAAAGTTGATCAGATTGGTATTGGTCAGTCTAATGTTGGTGTATTTAACTTCAAGGATTCACTGGAAGTTAATGGTGTTGTTAAGGTTAAAGACCTATTTGTATCTGGTATTGTTACATTCTCAAGTAACCAGTCATTCGCTGGTGTGTCTTATGACACATTGGTTGTCAAGAAAGTTGCTAACTTCTGGGGATATAACACATCTGGTGGTGTATCTCAACAGGGTATTCCTTGGGAGACATACGGTTACTACACCATAGTAGATGAAGGTGGTACTGCAAGACTCAACAACATGGAAGTTGTTGGTACTTATGTATCCTTTAAACCTGCTGCACATATTAAGGCAGAGTCTTCATGGCACTCCACATGGGCAGGAATCAGTACATTTAATGGAACACTTGAGGTAGGTAATCTATCTTGTGGTGTTGGATCTGTTACCTTTAACAAGTTAGAAGGTATTAATGCAGGTATTGATACACTATCAGTTTACAAGAATCTATATGCCACTAACGGTATAGTTACAGACTTCAAGGCAACTGACGCATCTATATCTAAGAACTATAGTGATGTAGGTGTTACTACACTATCTCATGTTGGTGTTCAGTGGGTAGGAACCAGTAATGTTTACACTGGTATTGCCACTCAGATATCAGTATCTAATCATATTATTACACCACAAGCATATGCAGTTGCTGGTGTTGTTACTAATCTGAACTCTACTAATATATGGTCTACTAATATACTTGGTGCTGCGGTTACTGCAACTGACTTGCACTTTACTGATGACCTTTACGGACCTGACTTATACGTCAACTCTGGTGTTCTTACTTCACTAATTGGTGAGTATATTGGTGGTAGAGGTGCTTCAGGTAATGGACAACCTGAGATTAGAGTTAACGTTAACTCTGGTGTTGTTACTTCATTGACTGGTTACGCCATGACAATGGAGAGGATCAACATGTCCTCTGGTGGTAAGGGTGTTGCAACTCCAATAATTCTTGCTGATGTTGGTGTTGTTACTGCACTATCTGCTGGTAGTAACAAGTCTATGACTATCGATGCTGGTTCTACTGGTATGGTTGAGTCTTATAGATTCAAGTCTACTGCTTCATCAGGTAGTAATGTATCTCCATTCATTGTATCGTCTTCTACTAAGGTTGCTAACCTGAACGCTGACCTACTTGATGGAATGAATGCCGAGGCAAATGACCAGACTTCTGCAAGTATTGTTGCAAGAACTGCTGCAGGTTCATTTAAGGGTAATGTTATTACTGCAAATGGATTCGTTGGTGGATCACTCAACTGCGACGCTGGTGCAACCATTGGTGGTAGTGGAACAGTTCTTGATGTTAATGGTAATGCAGATATATCTGGTGCATTAACAGTCGGATCTATTAATGCCACAAGTGGTATTTCAGGAACGGCAAGTAACGCAACTCTGGCAAAACATGTTGAGGGTACTGGTGGTAGGGTTCTTTATAACAATTCTACAAATAATACAACTACAAGTAGTAACTTATCGTTCAATGGAACTACACTATCAGTTCAAGGACTATCAGTAAGTAATACTATTAGTGGTAGTATTAATGGTAACTCTGGTACATCATCTCTTGCTTCTTCCGTATCTGGAACTGGTGGTGGTGCAATCCTCTATAACAGTGGTACTAACAGTACAACTAATACATCTAACCTTAAATACTCTGGTGGTACACTACAGTGTGCTGGTGACATTCAGGCATATGCGTCTGATATTAGACTTAAGACAAGTATTGAACAGATTGATAATGCAGTCGCTAAAGTATGTCAGTTGGATGGATTTACCTACAGTTGGAATCAACTTGCTAAAGATGAAGTATTACCTAAAGAAGGTAATTACGATGGAAGAAATTCTGGTGTATCTGCACAAGCAGTACAGGCAGTATTACCTGAGGCAGTTAAACCTGCGCCTGGTAATGGTGACTACCTAACAGTACAGTATGACAAGTTAGTTCCTCTACTCATTGAGTCTATTAAGGAACTTAAGAGTGAGATTGATGAACTAAAGAAGGGAAAGCAAGATCGGTTGATTAAGTAATGAAAGGGCGTGATTTTGAAGAAGGAGAATGGTATTGTGAAGCACGCATGGGTATCTGGGAGACCAGAACCATGTATAAAATGATAGAGAAATATCTATCTACTTGTGAGGATACTATTGATGGTAAAGAGAGACAATATCTTGAACATGTGAGGAATAAAATGTTCTCTATGATTGCAGAATATACCTTTACAGAGGTTGATAGGACAGAATAAATACTATTAGTTAGGTGTTGTTATGAGTGAATTACTGAATTATGTTAATCAGGATGACTTAAAGATATCCGAAGATTTATACTATGATGGGTATAGAATAGGACCTAAAGAGAATCATCCCATTGTAGTTGTTGACAACGTTCTCAAGAATCCTGAAGGGTTCTGGAAGAATATTGTTCAGCAAATGCCATTAGAAAGGAATAAACCTAAAGACCAAGATGTAGTGTTCCCAGGCTTCTCATCCACTATTGGATTTGAGATGACGGAGTTACGCAGAATGGTCTCTCATTTTATCAATGAATATACAGAGTTTCAGGTAAATGATCCTGATAATTTAACTATATCTAATCAAATAAATGTCATGTTCAGTGATGTTGAGACTGAGAGAATCAGTGTTCAACCTCACATTGATCCTGCTATGTTTGCTTATGTTTTATACTTAAATGCACCACAGGATTGTCATGGTGGTACTTCATTCTTTAACCATGAACATACTGGTGAGAGTAACATGGAGCATGTAGATAAGACATTTAGGAGATCGGAACAGTATTGGAATTACAAAGAATGGTTATATGATTTTCATAGAGATAAGAGAAATGAGTTAGTATCACTGGATACTTCAAGTATTGAACCAATATATGAAGAGTATCATCATGTAGATATGAAGTTTAATAGATTAGTATTATATCCATCATACTTATGGCATACTGCTGTAATGAAACAGGGATGGTATAAAGATTTTCCAAGAGTTAATCTATCTGGTTTCATACATTGGGACTATTTTATTGGTGGAAGTTAATGCTTAATGATTACATATTCACTTATGATAATATATTAAGTGAACATGACCATAGTAGATTGTTGGAGTTATGTAATAACACACAGTTTCCTATTGGAGATCAAGATGATAGGAATAATGAGGCATATTATAAACTAACTGGTGAAAGAGGAGAGATATTATTAGAACAAGATGATGAGATATATTATTTAATTCATAAGGGTATGTTAAAGACAATGCCCAAGATATATACTGACTATTCTGAGATAAATCCACCAGATTCTCCCTTATATGATAAATACTCAGGATACTGGTTATGTAAATATGATGTAGGTGGACATCTCTCTATTCATACTGATTGTGATGCTGATGCTGCATCAATAACTGCATCATTTAATATTAATGATGATTATGAAGGAGGAGAAGTTTGCTTCTGGGGTAATACAAATATGCCTAAACATGCTAACTCAATACATGTTTATCCAAGCAATATGTTATATCCACATGAAGTAAAACCTGTTACTAAGGGAGTAAGATACTCCGTTATTGTATGGTTTGGGTATCAAAAAGGAAACAACTGGGAATAACAATGTCTGTAGATTTTGACAGTTTAACTAAACAGGTCAATACACATCCTGATCTCCTAAGTGATACTGATATCACTAATATTAGGAAGATTGTTGATGCTAACCCATCATTATTTGAATTAGGATGGGATCAACCTGGCAGTCAACGTAGGGACTCTGGTGTATATTTTAATAAGACACATCGTAGTGATGGTAAAGCAATACCTACTGAATATGCTTTCCTATTTAAGATACCTACTGCAATTAATCAGATTCAGACATTTGATGGAACTGTTCATACTAATACTCTTTTTAGATACTTAGAGGATACTAAAGGATTATGGTTTGATGCTGATGATCCAACAACTCCAACTTCAGAGTTGTATCATTTTCTTGATGAACCACCATTATTATCAGCAAGTATCACAGCATTCTGTCAGTTAGCAAGTGAAGTTACTGGTAATGCTGATACATCTGCATTAAAGAATTTACTTGAGATTTGTGATAATATTCTTACAGATAGACATGATTGGGGATTCTCTTCAGTTAATATTAGTAAGAAAAATAAAACTATTGGTCTATCCCTTTGGAAGAACTGGGATCCAGTAGATGATACAGAGATGAAGAATATAATTAAAGCAACATGTGGTAATGGTAACTCAAAAGCATATACAAATACTAAAGCAGTTGCTGATATTATAGCAGGTAGATTTGTTACTGATTGGGATGCAATTACTACTCTACACTTTGAGTTTAGTGATAAAGGATTGAGTAAGACTATAGGATATGAGATTGCACCTGATACTCATGCTTATGCTCCTACTGGTACTAAACCAATGGATAACTATGGAAGATATACTGAGAAGTTAGATTCACATAATAGAGCAGTTGCAAAGATAATTGACGACACAACTACTTCTACCACTTGGTTGCCTTCATCTTGGAAGGATCAAATGGCATCATGGGAAGGATGCGAAAGTATTCACTCAGTATTTGGTGATGTAGTTATATGGGGTACTAAAGAGGGAACCACAACAGAACTACAGTATGGTTTCTCAGGACCAAGGAATGGTGCCCAACCTACTAATAACGAGAGAGATTAAGAATATCTACCACCATTGTGACTGGTAGTGTGTTTGCCTGATCCAGAACCGCCACCATGTCCACCTGATCCATTTTGACCAGTTCTATTGGAGTGGTATCCGCAACCTCGGTTGTCTGATCCACCGTCTGCTCCTCTATTTCCTGTTCCACCTGTTCCACCATTATTTTGGTGACCACCACCGCCACCACCTGTGCCGCCTTGTCCGCCAGCACCTGCGTTGGTTCCACCACCTGATCCACCTTGTCCTGCGTTACCGCCACCCCATCCTGCTCCGTGGGTATCTATCCAGACTGAACCGTCCCATTGATATCCATGACCATGACCGCCCTGTCCACCAGCGCCACCATTACCGCCTGCTCCACCATTGTTATAACAATGTCGTTTAGTTGACCAACAGAAACGACTATTGCATCTCTTAGTACCGCCGTGACCACCACCGCCACCTTTACCGCCAGTGCCGCCGCCTCCGCCGCCACCGCCACCGCCTTTAATCCGACCATCCCAATCTCCGCCAGAAATTTTGGTGGGAACTGCTAAGTGGATCGCATAACCACCATTACCACCTGATGTTAATCCACCTTGTCCGCCTGGTTGTCCTGAATATCCCCATATTCTACCTGATGCGACCATTTCAAGTGCGATAATATTACCACCACCTGAGTTATTAAATCTTATTGCAGGTTGGTTGGGATCAGTAACACCACAATGCCCTGACATCTTAACAGTTTTATTAAGATTAGATGTCCATGTGCTATCACCAAATATATCCCATCGTGTCTTTAAGTGACCGAAATTACCGTTACAATGACCATTTACAGTATCAGTCATGTTACGGAAATCACTAAACTTAATAGTACCACTGGTAGGAATACTATTGTTATTTCCTACATTAGCAACAGCACTACCGCCTCTATAATATCCACTGATTCTATGTCCACCACCTAATTTATTATTCAGTTCAGACATTGCTATTGTGCCATTCTGAAAAATAGAGTTATATGATAGACTAATAGATCCGCCACCTACATCATTAGATGTATAACTATCCACTGGATACATTTGACCCAATGTTGAAGGATTAGAAGTATCTGATGTTACATCAAGTGTTAGATTGATGTCATCATATGACATTTCATATATTTTATCGTTGTCATTTATATCAACAACTTGTATCTTACCGTTGTCACCATTATATTTTTTAACTTCACCTGATAAGTATCTTACTGCATCTCTTACATCTCTATTACTTGACAGTACACCTGTAGATCTTACAAGTACATTAACATATACTGCCCTTGTTTGTACCATATACCTGTGCAGTTTGTTCTCATCGTCATCATCTAACCATGATGTAGAACATACTAATATAACAGGTTTCTCACCATTAAATGATCTTGAGGTATCATATTCTTCTTTACGATAGAATACTCTGCACTCGAAGTCACCAACAGTTGCTAATGTTTTATAGGTAAGAGTCTCCGACTCTATTGTCCACTTTTCAATGGGTAATGATGACTGTTGAAGGTCAGGGTTCATCACCATGTCATTTTCTTGCTGTTCAGCAAGTTGTGAATAATTTTGGTCAGTCATGTACGGTAGATACTATACCTCACATGTATTTATTGATCTAAATATGGTATAATAGATAGATATAACTTCGCTAATACTATGACTGATATTAATCATAAGGAACAGTTGATACAAAGATCTAATAATCTTCAAGCAGAATTGCAAGAATTACAGAAATCATTTGATTTGAAAAAAGAAGAATATCTTAAACTCCAAGGCGCTCTTGAGATGTTACAGGTACTTGAAAATGAAAACAATGCAACAGATAGTCAAGGAACTTGATGATATAGTTTTAGTTGACTCAAAACATCCTGATAGATTGTACAAAAAGTACAGAGATAACGAAGAAAAACGAGAGGATTCTACTGTGGAAGTGCCGACAGTTTACAAAGAGGCACAAGCAGTGATTGACAATCGTAGTCATTAGTGGTAATCTAAGAGAAATAAGATTACTAATGACTAAACTTCCATATATCGGTTCTGTCATCAATTTAGCAAACTCTTTCTCACAAGCAACAAGACCTCGAAATATGGGTCAGTGTAGTGATCTCATCCAAGAGTATAGAGAATCTACATCTAATCCTTCACAGGATGGGTGGCAGTCCTTCTATGATGAGAAACAAGGACTTGATAAGATTGATGTTGCTGCGGATAAGATATGGGAGTATGTTTTGAGGATTAAAAAGAATTTAGATGAACTTAATCGTGATGATGTATATAATTGGACTAAGGATTTAGTTATTGATAAGACATTCTCAGGATTACAAGTTCAGTTAGATATATTGGAGATGGTTTCCGAGACTGGAGATTATAGATTAGCAACTCCAGATGAAGAAAGTAAAGGAATTGATGGTGTAGTTGATGGACAGTTTGTATCAATTAAACCCCATACTTACAAGAAAACAATAGAAGCAGGGAAGGAGACGATTGACTACCCTATTATATACTATAAGAATACAAAGAATGGTTTAGTTGTTACACAATGAGCGTAGAAGTTTACGATAATTTCTTACCACAAGATCTCTATAATAACGTAAGTAAGTTTATACTTGGCGAAAATATGCCATGGTTCTTTAGTAGTGGTACGGTATATGATGGTGATGGATGTCCACAATTCTCACATACTTTCTACCTTAATTGTGAACCAGTATCGCCACATTGGAGTGAAATAAGACCAGTATTAGTAGGGATAAATCCACTTGGGTTACATAGAATTAAGGTCAATGCTACAACAAGGACAACAGATATAGTAGAGAAACCATTACATTATGATGTAACTACACCTGATGAAACTATACCTGAAGACGTAAAGATCTGTATAATATATTTCAATGATTGTGATGGTTATACATACTTTGAGGACGGACAAAAGGTACAAAGTAAAGCAAACAGAGCGATAAAGTTCCCAGGCACATATAAACATGCTGGATCATCTTGTACTGATGCTGACCGAAGAATTGTATGTAACATAGTATATTTGTAATGGACATATTTCCAACACTAATTGAAGAATATGATCTAACAAGTCATCCTGATCTTGATACTTGGAAGAAACATATTAGAGACAGTGGTAAAACTAATCCACACTCATTAGCAGTTAATGGTGTTAGTTCTCATGGTGGATGGGATCCACTAAGAGATGAAATTGCACATCCAATGTTATTCGCATTTCAACAATGTTTGGATGACTATTCAGATAAGAGTGGATATTTCCCCAGTATGTTAAGCGGTAGTTGGTACAATATATTACCACCTGGCGGATTTACACATAGACATAGACATGAAGGTTCTCCCTTAAGTGGAGCATTCTATGTGCAATTACCTGAAGGAGATGTAGGTAACTTGTATATGATTTCACCATTAACTCCATATAAAATGTGTGAGATGCACTTATTACAAACTCAATATACTCAGTATGAGTTTGATGTACCTATTAAAGAGAATCATTTATATATCTTTCCATCATGGTTAGAACATGGTAGTAGATTGAATAATACTCAAGGTGATAGAATAACTGTTAGTTTCAACTCTGTACCTTTCCCTATGGAGTATATGGATAAAGAGAGATTAGCAAAGACTAAGAGTAAATATCATGGTAAATATGGTGATGAATCTTTTGAAGAAAGGCAAGATCATCCTATACCATGAATGTAGTTCCTATATTACCACAACCAGTAGCAATTATTCCATGTCCATTTCATGAGCAAATGAAAGCACATGTTATGGATGAAGTTGATACTATTAGGAGTAAAGGTGGAGCAAGAGAGTTTATGCCTGAACTTGCTAATCCTAATTCTGATGAACTATATCATTTGGATTATTACTCTGTATTAGAGCAACAAAGGTTTGAAAGATTTAGATATTGGATAGAAGAACAAGCAGAATTATTTGTTAAAGATGTTATGGGTAAGTATCTATCTGACACTATGTTAGTAACAGATAGTTGGATTAATATATGTGATGTAGGTGGTATTCAAGGACCACATTATCATGGTAATACTATAGTTTCAGGAGTATATTACGCTAATTACGATAATACTAAACATGCTACAACTTATTTTGTTAAGAATACATCATTGATGCAATTTCCAGACAATCCTACAATTAACCTTGCAAGTGAGAAGAATACAAGATATAATCAGATTGACCATATTAAAGCAAATGAAGGAGAATTATTACTGTTCCCTGCTACAGTTGTTCATGGATATAAGAAGAATACTGAAGCAAATCGTATAACAGTTGCAATGAACTTTATGCCAAATGTTGTAGGTGATGGTGATTATGGATGGAGAGTTTCAAGACTCACAGATGAAGAAAGGTTAAGAAATTTTACAAAAAGGAAAAAAGACGAGATTTGGGTGTATCCTGATATTGACATGGAAGAGTATCACTCTGATTAAAAACTATGAGATGGAGAGTTTACGCTACTACTAAGGATGGTAGAAGAATTCAAACTTATTTTGAGTCATTATCCCCTAATCGTAGTGCAGCACTGTTAGAAGCGCAGGAAAGATTTGCTGCAGATGATATGTGGTTACATCCTGAACCAGTTAGGTGACAGTTGACAAAGTGTCCACTAAACCCCCACTTGGGGGTTTTTTGATGTATTATATAAGAGTGCTCAGGGCAAGAGTGATCTGTTAGTCCCAGAGATGTGGTAAACCCACGAGTAAGGCAATGTAGCAACAATGTTGTGGATAAGACCTTACTCAACTAATCCCCATACCTTATGCTAACAAGGGCGAGGTTAATGCGAAAATGGGGATTTCATTCATTTATTAATCATTATTATGTCAACTAAGACTCAAAAGAAACTCAGTCCTGATGCAATCGCAAAGGCAGAATTGAAAGTAAGAGTATTACGTTGGACTAATGATTTGTGTGTTGCTCTTGAAGAACAGTATGTAAGATACTCTCTTAATTCAGCACGTAGATCTTATAATTCTTCTCCTTCAGATTACTTAAGGGCAAGGATTGAAGATCTTGAAGCGAATAAGTCTACTATGGAGTTTCGTATTACCACTGGTAGAAAGTATCACAAAATCATACAATATGATAGAGGAAGAGCAGGAAGTGTTCACGCATTTGTTGATAAGAATACAGGTGAAGTTTATAAACCTGCATCATGGGCATCTCCTGCAAAACATGTAAGATATGATATGAGAATTATCTATCAACGTGAAGCAATGTATGCAAACTGTGATTGGGCAGGTGGTTATCTTTATCTTAGAGGTTGATAATGGGTAGACCTAAACTTATAGGACCTCTAACTGTTTCCGAAACTAAAAAGAAACAACAACGTCATCAATCTTATCTGAGGAATAAACAATTAACAAAAGATCGTGCTCTTGCTTCTAAACGTAGGACACAAGATGAGTTTAAGGAGAGAAAACTTAAACGTGCTAATATAGGTTGTGAATATTGTGGTTATGTGGGAGATCCTAATGAATTTGATTATCATCATCGGGATCCTTCCACAAAGATAACATCAGTATCAGATATGGTAGGACGTGGAAGTAAACAAGCAATAATATTAGAGGAAAATAAGTGTGATTTTATCTGTAAAGGATGTCATGCTGATTTACATTACCCACATTATCCATTTCACGACAGATGAGAACAGTAACAATTAGTAGACAAATTGGGTCATTACTTGTTGTTATTGGATATTTCATTGTATTGCATGTAAGTGTTACTTATGGTACAATAGTACATGCTATTGCTTGCTTAATGAGTATTCCATTCTTTGCAAGAACTAAAGCGTATGATGTGGTGGTAATGCTATCATTTATGACATGTGTTTCCATCTCTAAGTTTGCTTTCTAAATAGAAATGTTCACTGACTAATTATTATGGCACAACAATCAATGTCAGCGCCTGGTGTTGATACAACTGCAAAACTGAATGAGTTAGATAGACTAACAAAACAGTTGAAAGTTGCTATGACAACTATAGGTAATATAGATGAGAGACTGTCAGCAATGGAGAGTATGATTAACTCTGCATTGTTTAAACAACAAGAAGATATTAGACAAGCATATATTGAAATTAATGCACTAAAATCAGCAAATCAAATGGCAGAAAAGTTTGATCTTGATGCTACAGTTGCTCAAACGCCTGGTGTTCCACCAACTGCATAATTACACTCACTAAATCACATTTATTATGGAAGATTTTGAATTTGAAACTATTGAGGAATTGAATAATACTCCACTTGAGGATGATTTATTCGATATTGGTATTAAAGAGGAGTTATCCCCAGAAACCAAGAAATTACTCAACCAGTTCTGAAACTGTCCACTAAACCCCCACTTGGGGGTTTTTTGGTGTTATATTATTATTACTGAAGAAACCTTGATGAAACTTAGAACTCATCAGAGTCAAATAGTAGAGACAATGCAACATACTACTAAGGGACAAATCCTTGTCCCTACTGGTGGTGGTAAAACAATCTGCATGATTGTAGATGCAATGAATCAAATGCAATCCTTGTGGGATTATGATAAGAATACAAGGAGATTCACTGAACCAATTACTACTGTAGTTGTTGCACCTCGCATACTACTTGCACAACAATTATGTGATGATTTCTTATCACATTCATTTGATAATGTTGCAGTCTTGCATGTACATAGTGCAAAGACTCGTCATCAGACAACAACAAATAGTAAGGAAATCTATGATTTCGCTGTTACTAACTGGAAAAGACATAAGTTAATCTTTACTACATATCATTCTCTTCATAGAATACAAGAGTCTAAGATTAACGTGGATACGATATATTTTGATGAAGCACATAACAGTACACAAAAGAATTTTATTGAGTCTGTTGAGTATTACTCAATGTACGCAAAACGGTGCTATTTCTTTACTGCAACTCCTAAACATTCAAGAACTCCTTTAAAAGCAGGAATGAATGATGAGGACATTTATGGTAAAGTAATCGCACAAATACCTGCACCTGATCTTATCAGACAGGGATATATTATCCCACCTAAAGTATCATCTTGCAAGTATACTAATGAGATGGAACAACCTGAAAGGGATAAGAATGTTCTCTTACAGATACTTAAGACTGAAGATAGGATGGATAAAGTGTTAGTAACTGCAAAATCTACAAAGGATATTGCTTCACTATTAACACGCACATCCTTCCAGTTAGAGTGTAAAGAAATCTTAGGATATAGTGTCATGTGGATAACATCTAAACATGGTGCAATTATAGATGGAAAGAAAGTACATCGCCATACATTCTTTGATACTATGAACAAATGGGGTGATGATCCTGATAAGAAGTTTATTATGTTTCATCATTCAATATTATCTGAAGGAATGAATGTTAGAGGGTTAAGTGCATGTATATTGATGAGAAATTTAGACTATATTACAATGGCGCAAACGATTGGTCGTGTAATACGTCTACATAAAGAGGATGCAAATGATATAAAACATGGTATAATTAATGCAGGAGATGTTGATAACTATCGTAAGTCTTTTGGTAAAATGTTTGTACCAGTATATAATAATGTTGGTATAAGTACCGAGAAGAGATTACAGAGAGTTGTTAATACTATTTTCGATAAAGGTGAAGCACACGTATCACATGTAACAAGATGACACTATCAACTAAGTACCGCAATGAGTTAATAGATATATGCTGTAGGATGGTAACTACAGATGGAGTTCCTGTTAGTTTAGATGAACGAATATGGATGACTAAGTTATGCGAAAAGAACTTACATGCAAGAGAGTTAGCAGGAGCATTATTGTGTCCTGATAAAATACCTGATCGTGAATAACTTAGGTACTATTGATACATCTTGGGAATCAATTAGAGTATTTCTAATAATAGTTATGGCGGTAATTTGGTTCTATTTGCTTAACATAGAATTGAGATCAGGAGATGATGATTAGGACAGTTAATTTACTGTCACACTATTTGTCCACTGGTCTCAATCCTTGTTATAATATTCACATTGGATTTAATTATGAAAACCAAAACTAAAAGAGTTTGTGTTACTCCACTGACTCAAAAGGCAAAGAATCGCTTCACTGACGAAATGGATTTGTTCCATACATGTACAGTTGAAGAAGAACAGATTTATAAAGGAACTAAACATTATTACCTGAAATCATTGAAGGGTAATTATTACTTTTGGGTTCCAGTTAAAGGTAACCAAGATTGGAAAGTAGAATGAGTGATGATAATAATACTAATGTAATTTTGTTTAGTTCTGCTATTTTAACAGCAATACTATTAACAGTTGTTGTTAATTTATCTTCATCAGATTACTCTGGTGGTTCTAACTATACTAAACAAGAAACATTCTTTAGATTACAACAACGTCCATCCAAACTTATTCAGTAAAATGAGACAAATCGATTTAATTCGCAATCAATGTTTAGAACAACTCGAACAGACTTATGCAGTTAGATTAACACAATTAGTTGATGAATTACGTCTTGAAGATGCTGAATCAGTGATGCAAGAAATGGTCATTGAAAATGACATTGAAGATGCAGATTGGACATTTATGGATGATCTAACTGAGTTTAATAATGAGGATCTCGATAATATCGAGTTTGAACAGATTGAGTAAACAAAGTAGACAAGAGAAGAAAGATATTGAGAATTTGCTTCCATCAAATAAGAAGCATTTGAAATATCTTGCTGCTCTTAAAAAGGATCTTAAACGTAATCCTACTGGAACTAAATTAAGGAAGAAGGATAGATTTAAGAATGGGAAGTGATCTACTGGGACAGACTATATTTGCTGTAAATATCTTCAAATATAGTATTACAAACTGGGAAGAAAAGAAACCAAAACTATTATCATTACTTGACTTTAGTGATGATGATGTGGTACAATCTAAATTACCGCAACATACTGATTACTATTCTAATCAAGGTAGACCACCATACTTTAAACAATGGTGTGAGATATTAGAGGAGGATCTTAATAACATCTTCCAACAATCTGATGTAATTAGTCCACTACTTAAGAATAGTACAGATACATCTAAATGGCAATTATGGTCACAAAGATATAACAATCAACAATATCATTCATGTCATAATCATGGAGTTGGTAATTTATCTTGTGTTTTGTATCTACAATTTGATAAAAGTGTACATTCTCCTACTTGGTTTCATTCACCATTTAATGATCCATTTACAGGATATAATCAAGAGTATGTTCCACAAGTAGATGAAGGAGATATTATTTTATTTCCTGCAATGTTACTACATGAATCACCACAAAATACTTCTAATGTACCAAGAACTATTATGTCCTTTAATATACCAATAGGATAAAATGTACCAGTGTAATTTTAAACTAACTGATAAACAATATAATCTTCTAAGTGAAGCATTGTTCTTCTATTCTGAGGAAAAGAATGATGATAACCTCGGTAATAATATAGAGGAATTAGAAGATTTAATTGATAGAGGTTCACGAAAAGTAACAAGAAAGAAGAAGACTGACAGTTGAGGAAGTGTCCACCATTCTCCCCATTGGGGTGAAATGTGTGTCATACTATAAGTATGAAAAACACTCACCTCGAACATCCTGAAGATAACATCCTTAACAATGGTAAGGAAGGTGCTAAAACTGTACTTAAATTCTTTCAGGAAAAGAGTAGCGAACTGTCAGTAAAGTATGATGGTTCACCTGCTATTGTGTGGGGAAGAAATCCTGAAAATGATAAGTTTTTTGTTGGAACTAAGAGTGTATTTAATAAGGTAAAAGTTAAGATTAATTATACTCACCATGATATAGAATTGAATCATGGTCATACACCTGAAGTTGCAAGTATCTTGCACATGTGTTTAGTTAGTTTCCAGAATTACTCAAACATGGGAGTATTTCAAAGTGATTTTATTGGGTTTGCAGGTACTAACGAGTACAATCCTAATACAATTACTTACAAGTTTGATAAGGAAATTGACTCCGATAAACATAACATAGTGGTCGCAACTCACTCGCATTATGTTGGTGATGTGATGAAAGAAATGGATTGTGTATTTAATACACCTTATACATTTTGTGGAAAAGCATATAATTTGAATACAAATGCTAAGTTAGTTCATAGACATCTACAAATAGGATTGTGGGTTAATGTTGCTAAAACTCTCATACCATTTGTTCAGTTCCCTAACATTAAAGAAGGGAAGATGATTAAACAAGTTGTTAATCAGTTCATTCGTGAAAGAAAAGAATTGTCTGCAAATTCTCTTGCAAAAGAGACAGGATTTAATGCAAATCTCTTCCACTTGTATAATATTATCAGAGAGATTAAACTCTTGTTGATGAACGGAATTATCCCTGAAGATTCTACTGTAGGATGTTACATTGGTGATGAAATAGGTGGACATGAAGGATATGTAATGACAAATATTCATGGAACATATAAACTAATTGATCGTCAATATTTCTCTTATGCTAACTTTACTGTAGGTAGACAGAGGAAAATGAAAGTATGTGACAGTAAATAAAGTGTCCACTATTTTCCCCACAACACAATTTCTGTGTTATATTAATAATATGGGAAACAAAACGAGGCATTTTTAAATGCTCATCCCTGAGACATTGGTTATCAACTACTCTGACAATTCCATTTTTGGTGAGAAGCAGAGACATGATGTTGATGTAAAATACTTACCAAGTCAGACATCTGAGATTTGGGATGTAAGACCTCGTTTTTGTTTCTCTCACCCATTTATATTAATCAATGGCATTATCTGAAACTACTATTGCTCAACTTGCTGATGTACTTGTACCAGAAGTTATTGCATACATAGAGGATGATTTTCCTCGTCTAAATGAGTTTTTGATGGAGGTAATTGGTGATGCAATTTGTGACAAATTGGGTAACAAAAGACCTGATGGTAGTTGTGAATTAAGTGGGGATATGTCTATGGATTTGGTTGTAGCAATCGCAGAACGAATTGCACTCAAACCTGTAAACAACCTCATGGAATCTGATCCATCAAATTTATAAGAATTATGGGAATGTGTTCGCCCTAAAGTTACACATTTTTCAATTAAACACTCGTCTTAATTAACAATGTCAGACCTAATTTTCGTGCTTGAACAGTGCTCAAATGGCAATGAACTTCTCGAAGTTATTGATACTTACCTTGCAGGTAATTTTGAGTAATCTAACAATTTAATACGTTAATTTAGTACACATTCGCTTTATTTTAATGGGAACAAGATCACGCATTGCATTACAATTAGATGGAGACAATCTTGTCTCTGTTTATTGTCATTGGGACGGATATCCTACATTTAATGGTAAGATATTACGTCAATATTTCAATACTCGTGATAAAGTTTCTGAACTGATTGATGGTGGTGATATATCATCACTTTGGTCAGATTCCACTTGGGATTTAAAAGAATCTCGTCCTAATCAGACACTATATTATAGTGAAAGGGGTGAAGATTGTCCACCTAAGTTACATGATAACTTTGATGATTTGTTAAAATTTGCAGAGGAATTTACCTATGTATTTGATAACAATCAGTGGATATGTTACGCACATAATGGTTGGGATGGTGAGAAACCTTCAGTAACAACTAAGGTTGAAATTCCAAGTGGTAATTTATACAATTCTGATGGAACTGCGGTTTCTGATGAACTCATTGCCGCATAATTACATGAGGGAGTTATAAACAACTCCCTCTTTTTTTCTCTATCTAATTATTACTATGTCCGACAAAGAATCGTTTGATGCTGAAGCATATCGTGAATATTGCGATCAGTTAAATGTATATCTAAAGAAAGATCCTACTGAATTAATAGAAGTTATTAAGAGATTAGGATTTAAGTTAGATCAAACACTTTCTAAGATAATTAATCAATTAGATGAGGTAATTGAGTTGAATGATGATGAACCACGTTACGAGGTTAAATGATACTTATGAAGTTTAATCCTGATGTTAGAAATTACTTTAGTGATGAAGAATGGCACGAGTTAGATGTACTTGTGTTTAGTAAGATGGGTCAAGTAGGTGATAATGAAGACAGGTTACAATTACTGCAAAATATATCAGATAAGATGCAATATTTGTTCAATAGAGATGAACTAAACTTAGTTAAATCAGGTAGAGTTGGTAAAGACTTAGACGCATTAGATGGTTGGATTGATTATCAACAATAGTATTTGCTATAAATGTAGCATTGTACATTATTTCAAACACTAAATGTAGCGAAATGAGTCAGTTGACAAACTGTCACAAGATCGGTAGACAAATTGGGAAAAATGGACTATATTAAGAGAGTCCAACAAATTAGTCTCAATTTATGACAGTATCGACTGCAACTTCTCCAAAGAAAGTAACAACTCCAAGGAAAAGACGCACTCGTAAAGTTGCTAAAACAACTGCGAAAGTTCAACCAAAAGTAACAACAACTGTTACTAAAGTTCAACCAAAAGTAATTGCAACCCCCAAAATGGACAAACCTTCAGCAACACTTATCACCAGACAACAGTATGTTGAAGATGTTAAGAATAGATGGAACATTCATCTATTTGAGACACAAGAACTCTGGAAAGATTGTGTAAAAGGTTATAACTACCTTTTACCATTTGCAAAGAAAAGTGTTAATTATGTTCGTGAATCTTATGATCGTGCATTTAACACAACTTCAGACAATTCTGTCTCTAAGTGATAAGAAATGTATGACAGTCACCAAACTGTCCACCAAACCCCCAATAGGGGGTTTTTTCATGTTATACTATAAAAGTAAACAATCAAGGAGTGAATCCAATGCAAACTATGGTTACAGATTATTCCTACGATCAGTTACAAACTATTAAGGGATTCTTTACCGAGGATGAGTGGGATGCAATCGACTCCGCACTTGCAGATTATCAAGATTATGGTGATAAAGAGTCAGACTTGATGAACTCAATCGGAAACAAGATGTATCAACTCTTTAGTCCTAAGTTTCAAGACGAAAATCGTCATCCTGAGAGTGGTGGGAACTAATCCCACCTCTTTTTTTTACTTAATTCCCTTCACTAATTAACAATTATGGACAACATTTACCAAGAAGCGGTAGAAGTTAAGGATACGATTGAGGATGCAGTTGAATACATTTGTAGAGAATATCAACTTTCAGGTGAGAAAGTTTGGACAATGGTTTACGGTTTAAGTGAAGCGCACTTGAATCAATTTCCAATGGAGGATGATACTTATGAAGACTAAATTGAAGTTTGAATGTATCATTGAATTTGATGATGATTATGGTCTTCAAGTTAAACATTTACCTGAAGAATTACAAATGTATCTTGACTCAAACTATGAGGAAGATTCATTCGCAAAAGTATTAAAATGGAGGACAAGTTTACTATGACTTATCTTGATTTATTGACTGAATTGCAGTCATTTGATGATGATGATCTTTTGAAAGTTGTCACACTATATGATACTAATAGGAATGAATTCTCACCAGTAGGTGTTAATTTCCATAACACAGATTCACCTTATTTGGAGATTTAACAATGAAAACTGATGCACAATTACAACAACGAAGAGACCTAATTGCAGACCTTGGTTATGCAATTAAGGAGGATAATCATCTTTTAGGTGAATTATTAGATGACTTAGTTTCAAGACTAAGTGATAAGGAAGTGAAGGAATATGAGGTACTTGTAGGATCAATTTTTGGAGATGATTAATGACTGAAAATGTTACTAACTCACAGAAAGATTGGGATGATTTTTGGTACAATTCCAAAGATATTACACCAGTTAAGAGTATAAACAAAACAGGTAAAGTACAATGTTTCGTTGATAACGAAGAGGTCGATTGTACGACTTGGAAACCTATTCAACCTTGGAGAACTTTGAGGAATTACTAATGCAAACCTACCTTGTATCTTGCGAAGAAATTACAACTTTCATCGTGGAAGTTAATGCAGAAAGTGAAGATAATGCAAGAGAATTAGTTAGGGAAGATGTTAATAAGTATGAAATAGTTCAAGAGTTAGTATCTGATTGGGACATACAATCAGTGGAGGTTATTTAACAATGAGTTACGAAAATACTACTCACAAACTAAACCTAACTGGAGGACAAATATCCACTATTCTTTATTGTTTAGAAGGATACATTTCAGGATTAGATGAAGCAATCTATGATGAAATTACAACAGTAACTAAAGATCAGGATGATACATTCAAGAGAGATGTTGATATGATCTTTGCAGAATTACAGTCGGTTACTGATAACTATTACGCACAACAAGAGGAGGGAAACTAACAATGACTGAACAACAAATTGAATTCTTAGTTGATAGTTTCACTCGTGCAATTAGTGAGTGTGATGCACAATGTATAACATATAATGAACTCATAAAAGTATTAGATTTATCCCTACAATCCTTAGATCAGTGATGACTATTTACAGACAATCTGCAAATCCAAATGCAACTAACTCCGAGTTAGATGCAAAGATAATTATTAAGAATCGTCCTCTAACTTCACCTCAAAGAGATGAACTAATTCAACAATATGTTGAGTTAATAACTGATAGTATGGACGTAAAAACGTTGGAACAATTTGTTAGAGATACTCTGATAGATGACTATGATAAGTTATCAGAAATTGAGTTAAAAGATGAAATTAGATATACATTTGATGAGGAAACATTAACTGAGTTAATTGATAACGTAGATTCTTAATTTATCGTTGTCAAGTGGATTTATGACACTAATTTAAGTGTCCACTATTCCACCCAAACCCCTCAAAATGGTGTATTATATAAGAGTGAAAGAAGTAAAACTTTCAAGGTGACGTTCACTAATCGTCTTTAAATCGAACTTAAGTATTCTTTCACACTCTAATCACAAGTTCTTTATTATCATTTTTATGACACAATCAACCAAACTAAGTGTTAAAGAACTTCAAACAGTTCTTAATGATCTACCATTTGAAATGGAGGATCGAAGTGTTACCGAGGGTGACGATTTTTACAGATTATATACAAAGTTCTACAATGTAATTGAACAGACTGATTATAAAGTTGATATCGTAGATTGTCTCTCTGCATTACATAGAGTAATGGAAGATTTAGAGATGTATTCTTAATTAAGGAGGTTAATCGTTATGCAAATTGAATCAAACTGCGGAAACTTAGTTATTAACTACTATCCCGCAAAATCATGGTTAACTAATAACCTAATTCCAGATCTTAACCTAAAAGTTGTTACAAACTATGGTAAGACAATGTATAAAGTTCTTATGAACGATTACGCAGTTGGAAATGATATAATCTCTAAGAACGATTCGGGTCTTTATAATATTACTGACAACACAAAAGGTTGTCCACAATTTGTTAACCAATCCGAGGAAACTTCCAATGACTAAATCTCAAGAAATGACCACAATCACAATGAATGAGGATCAATGGAGGACTGTAATTGATGCAGTAAATGATAAGTATCCTGATAGTGATTGCATGGACATTCTTATCAACAATGTTAAGTATTTCCCTGCATTTCTTAAGAAAGAGGAGGGTTAATCGTGATGAAAACAATAACATTTACTAATGAAGAGTTTGTTGCAATTAGTGGTATAATTGCAGACAGATTGAATACATTTAAGAAGAATATTGCAAGTAAACCTGATCGTGATCCCGAATTTAATGATATTACTAATTACATTACTTATGATCTTTATTGTAAACTTCAGGAGGTTAATTAACATGAATAGTTTACAAGAATTCGTTGATTATGTGTGGAGTTTCTATAATCCACAGTCTGATCTTTATCCGATTAAGTTGTTAACTAAGAAAGATATTGTCAATGCGTTTAATACTTATATTGAGAGAATTGAAAAAGGTGATTTAGAATATGTTCACTATTCGTGGGGTGATGGTGATAGTTTAGATCGTGAAAGAGTACGAGATATTATACTTGAAAACCCCAAATTTGCATGGAGTTCGTGATGATTAGTTTAACACAGTTTTTATTAGATAGTGGATAGGATTACGATTCTTTCGTTAATACTCTCCTTTACCTATTCTCTCTTGTTATTTGTATCATTTCGAGGTCAACGCCGCAGATTTTTATAACACTTAAGAACTCTAATCGTTCAGACCATCTTTACATTTAATCCACCCAATTCTCCTTTTTATTATGTCAATTAACTTTGAATGTTCAGGTAAAGAATACACAATGACTATCGCACCTAAAGATAACATAAGGGATGAAAGTTCCCCTTCTTGGTTTACAAAATATAGTCCAGAAAGACAGTTGGAAATTTATAACGAAATCTGTCAATATCTCACAGAATATGAATAGAAACCACCATAAATATAGTGATTTGATTGACAAAGACTCGTTAATATTCTATAATTAAATTAACTCTTTCCCTCTGCAATCTTCTTCCAATGACTAACACAATCACACCGCATGTTACAAGATATCGTGTTACTTTAGATTTTACAGTTGATGATAGTAACTGTGTCCCACCAAGTAATTGGAAATGGGGTGAACTTTTACAGTTAAAAAGTGGAGAACGTGTTAAGGATGTATATGTAGAGAACTTAGGACAAATTGCGAAAAGAAGTAATAAGAATGGGAGGGGTAATCGTGGAAAGAAGTAATAACCAAAAAACAGAAGTTCGTGAAACAACTAAACATTTTATCGAACGATTATCTGATGGAGATGATATCGAAGAACAACAAGGTTATGATGGTTATGTAATAGATTACCCATTAGATTACGACCCTTAGTTATCAACAACCTGTGGAAAACTTCATCTTCTCATTATTAAACAACAAACCTAATTTCATGTCCTCATCTACACCTTATGCACCCGTATTTACTCGTGAAGAGTTATCATTACTGAAACTCTTAGTTATACAAGAACTTGAAGAATACAAGGATCAAAGTGATACAAATGAAAGGGGTAATATTTACTCTATTTGTAAAACACTGGTGAACAAGTTATCAACAGTTAAGGAGACAACTTATGGTCGCAAAAGTGTTGATAAAGAATATGAAATTGCAAACATGTTCTATCAAGAAACCTTAGAGAATATGGGTATTGAAAATCCACCTAACCTATCAGATTAACATGACTATGTTACTATTAATGGATGCAAGTGTACTCTCTACGATTATACTTAGTTTCGTGTATTTGAGTATTGATATTATCAACAATACACGATAGTTTTCCACAGTTATCTAACAAATAGTGGAAAAAGTACAATCATTTTAAATGTATTAAAAAACATATATGTGTTGTTTATTTCGTTTACTTAATTCGATAGATTAGGGGTTCTTAAATGTTACTCAGAGTCGTTATCTTTGCGGGCATTCTATCACAAACGCTCGGAAATGTCAAGGAGGTTCGATATAAGTTATGAGACCCTTATAATCGATTCTGAGTGAAGCAAATACTTGCACGATTACCCGCATTATGTTATAATAACTCTGTAGAGGTTGATAAACACTTAGTCTAACATACTTTAAACCTTATATGAAGCAATAAAGGACAGTTCAATTAGTGTCACATGATTTCCCCATTATGTGATAAGATCGTGTATTATAAGAAAGTAATACAAACCGACCTAAATGAGAAAGATTGAAAGTGAAATGAATCGTGCAGTAATTAACCGCACTAATTGGAGCAAATCAAACACAACAGTTTGCTACAATGAGAACACAAATTGTTCCACTATCTCTCTACATGGTCATCAAATTGCAACTGTTGATTTTAACACAAATGCAGTCAAATTAGACTCATGTGGTTATGAAACAGTGACGACAAAAAGTCGTCTAAATGCTTTACTTAACGAAGTAATGTATGGTGCAAAAGTATTTCAAAAGAATTGGAATTGGTTCGTACAAATGTATAACCAAACCGAGTCATTTACTGATGGTATGATACTATTAGACCACGGTAATCGTCTTGAGGTTTGTTAAGCATTCGTCCTTCTAATCATCAATCCTTCGTTATCACTTTACATCATGCAATTACCTTCCAATTTGAGTAACTTAACAAGATTAGATTTGGAGATCTTGGATACACAAAACAAGATCAAATATGTGAGACTACCTGTTAGAAACCCTCGCAAGTCTGAACTCTATTTTACACAAACTAAAGGGGTCAGAACTAACACAAATCGAGGGAAGATTAACACCAAGTCTGCTACACTTATCTAACACAATATGAGGAGAGTTGTTGACACTCTCCTTTTTTAATGTTATAATATAAAGTATAAACAACTGTGTGACCACTATGTAACACTCTGAATTTAATATTATGTGAGGGTTAGAGCAACAAATGTGCAGTTAATTTGTGTTCTTATGTAAAGCGCGGTGATCGCGATGTCGGCTTAAGCCTTGATAGAGACCCTAACCTACAACGAACCGAAAACGAGAGCCATATATAAAAAGATTCCAAATTTTTTTCAGGTATAAAAAAGATGACCAAGGTTGATATAGAATGGCAGGATCAGTTTGGTCATTGGAAACATCTTGTGACTAAACATAATGAGAGAGATGCATTTAGATCAGCACAAGCAAGAGCAAAGTCTACAGGTAAGAGACATAGGTTAATGAGTGAAGGTACTCTTCTTGATATACTTGAACCATGAGTTTAGACTTTTGGTTTCCTACTGTTATATACAGACATGACCTTACTCCACCTAAAGATGTAGAGAGTGGAATAAAAAAATATTTTGATGATTTATCTGAAAAATTATCCCATATAAAAAATAAACCCACGGGTGTAACGGGTGATGTCATTAACGAGTATAAGTTATATGATCATCCGTCTTTTTCATGGCTTAATAATGAAGTAGGGTTTCACTGTCAAAGGTATATTGAATCATTAGGTGGAGATATAAGCAAGTATAGGATAAGTGCAAGTAAGTCATGGCCAGTTATTTGTTATAACGGCGGCGTGATCAAGAGACATAATCATAGAAATAGTTGTTTAAGTGCAGTTTACTATGTTCAATCACCTACTGATACAAGTGGTTATATAAAGTTTATTGCAAGTCATAGTGAAATGGACTTCTTACCTCTTTCATATAAGAAGTGTGAGTTTATTAATTCGACTGAAGCGATATATAAACCTGTGGAAAAACGATTAATCATATTTCCTTCTTCATTAATGCACGAAGTATTACCTTATATGGGCGAACAGTTGAGATACTCAGTATCATATGATATAATGGTTACAGTACAAGATGATGTTAACGTAGAACATTGTATTACCGACCCAAGTACATGGCGTGATTTACTATAATGGAATTTGATTATCTTGATCCTCCTAACTTTGGTGTTGTACAAACTCGACTTAGTGATAAACAACAAGAGTTAGTGTGGAATTTACTTAAGAAGTATTCTCCTGAAAGTGCAGAATGGAGTGGTAATACATTATTACATGTAGATACTGATAATAAACAGTGGTCTATTACAGATGAAGATAATATATTTGAACATACTATTCTTCGTCCCGTAGCAGACGCATATTGTCAACGGTATGGTTTACCCAAAACACCTAAAACAACTAAGAATCATGGTATTTGTTTTAATAGGTTTTGGTGTAGAGCAAGTACAAGACATGACTACCAAAGTTTACACGATCATAAAGGTATATTCACGTTTATTATATGGATGAAGATACCTGTTAATAGTAAACTTGAACGTGCAGACCAAGGTGGGTTCCGTCCTCAAGCAGGTGAAGTTAGTTTGACATATATTGATACTCTTGGTACAATACAGAAGATGAACTTTAATCTGTGTTCTCAGTGTAATGGACAAATGATTCTATTCCCAAGTGAAATGAATCATGTAGTATGGCCACATCATTCAACTGATGAGTGGCGTATATCTGTTGCAGGTGATATCTCATTTAATAGTGATGAGATATACGATAAAATAGACGCAGCACCTGATCCTTCAGTTGAAAGAGAAGTAAATTCCGATTTTAAAACCAATGAGTGAAGACACCTTTGTAATATGTGATACGGATCTCCGTATTGATCTTATCGATTTAGTTCAATCCAGAGCATTCTTTCAAAAGATTGACATGACTGATGAACAGATCGATCTTTTAGCATGGAAATTAAAGCACACATTAACGTGGGATTTCCTATTTGGTCAAGTTGATACCGCAATCTGGGACTTCTGTGATCAAGTTGGTATAGATACTGATGAAAAGAATGATCCACGACCCCATTACGGAGAAACTGCAGGAAATGAACCAGCCGCATCCTTTGAAGCAGAAAGGAAACGTATAGCAAAGGCTAAGAAAGAGTTCGAGAAGAACTTTGAAATGGTAGATTTAGAAGGTGGTTCGTGGACTATTCAAGTACCCCGAAGAAAAACCGATGCATAGAGAACTAACTTTTCACGTATATACGAAAAATAACGGAGATAGAGTAGTCGCTCACAATTTAAACTTTGAACAATTGGAAGATTTGGTGTATAATGGTACTATAGATTTAAATAAACATGAAGTTGTTCCTATTAAAGGAGAAACTTATGAAATTGAAGCATCATATTAATGAATCATCCTTTAGATCATCTTGAAAATTACCTTTCAGACTGGATTTCACAACTAAGTACACCTTATGATGATGGTTCTTACTCTGGAGTAACTTGTCCTTATGCAAAAACAGCAAGACAAAAGGTTGTTAAAGTATATAATTATACTGATGTGTACGAGTTTTGGTCTATTGTTAGTTCCGAATGTAATTCTTTTGATGACCATCTTGATATTGTAGTAATTGCAGCTGCGTCAAACAAAAGAATTATCAGTCCAGAACAGATGGGCGGTAGTGTTGACGCATTAAACAGTTTTTTAAACACACAAAATAAAGATTTGTGGTTGTTAACTTCAATTGACGAACATTTTACAATGTGCATGATCCAAAGAATTACTGATTTGGATGATGAAGGTAAAGTAATGGAAGAAAAAGGATATTATACAAAGAGATATAGTGAGTATGCTAAAAATAAATTAGTTACTTTGCGTAGAAAATTACGGGAAAAGTTAAAATGAGATCTATCGACCTTCCCAATCTGGGTTTAATTGAATATACCCTTACAGAGGAGCAATTAAATCATGTATATTCGCTAATTAAAAAAGCATCTCCCGATGGATATGAGTGGGAGGCAAATGAAATCACTAAAATTAACGAATTACGTCAACAATGGGGATTATTAGACGAGAAAAATAAATTTCAAAAGGAAATTTTACAACCAATGGTGGATACTTACCTTGTAAAGTATGGTTTGCCGTTTTTAAAAAATACAACACACCAACATGGGTTCACTTTTCAGCGATGGTGGGCTAATGTAACTACAACAGGACAGTATCAAGCTCTACATAATCACGATTCAGTCTTCTCTTTTGTACTTTGGGTTAATATTCCCTATCATACTGATGATGAACGAGCAATTAAAGGACAAATGCGTCCAGAGACGGGCGATTTTATGTTATTGTATCAAGATATTTTAGGAAGACAACGAAAAAGAGGTATTCATCTAACTCCAAATGACAATGGAAAGATAGTTTTGTTCCCAAGTCAACTAATGCACGCTGTTTATCCTCATTTTACAACGGATAAACCTCGAATTTCGGTTGCAGGAGACATTTCTATAAGTAGTCATAGTGTTCAAGGTCCAATTAACGGACAAATGATCGAATCTCAACTTTCCCATCTTGTAGATTCGGATGAAAAGAACAGATTATTACATCTTAATTCCCAAGAATACATTGTAAAAGATCGAGAGATGAAAATACAGCATGGAATTACGAAATTTGACACTCCCTAATTGGGGAATTTACCAAATTGACTTAGATCAACCAGAAATTGATCATTTATATAAAATTATTGCGAATTATTCTCCCAAAGGATACAAATTTGAGGGGAATAAAATCATTTCTATCGACCCCGATGTAAAAACACATGCATGGGGTCTATTTGATGATGGAAATGTGTTTCAAGAGAAGGTTTTAAACCAAGCTGTTACCAAATATTTCCAAGAATACGGAATTCCGTGGTGGCCGAACGGTACACACTCCCACGGATTCACTTTTCAACGATTTTGGTGTAATGTTACGACTACTGGACAGTATCAAGCAGCTCATAATCATGATTCTGTACTCTCTTTTGTGATTTGGCTCAATATTCCACATGATACGGATGAAGAGAAGCTAATAATGGATGGTATGCATCCCGAAGCAGGTGATTTCTTGTTTATGTACACTGATATGCTTGGAAAAATACGCAGAAAGAACATTCATCTCAATAAAAGTTACAGTGGAACGATGATGTTGTTCCCAAGTGAGATTCATCATGCTGTTTATCCGCATTTTTCGACAAATGAACCAAGAATTAGCCTTTCTGGTGATGTTTCAATGGATAGTTTGACAAATTACGGTGCAATGAACAATGCATGTTCAATTCATGATCCAAAATTGAAGAGATTTACTGATTTTAACTCTCAAGAACGTATGGTTAGAGATCCTATGTTTGAATTTCTTAGTTCTGAAGAGAAAGATGTGTTATTCAGATCATTTTTTGAATCTGAGAGTCATCAACATACATAGAGAACAAAAATACTACATAAACTTAGTTGCAATAGGTATATGAACGTAGAACTTGATTCTAATCAAGTAGAGTTGATTTTTGAAGCTGTTCAGTATAGAATAGAAAATGATAATCACTTGATGTACCATCCTGCTACAAGAACTGATTATGAAGATTTAATGGCGATGATTGAAGATGAATACTTATAACGTCTATATTGGTGAGAAGCTTCTAATAGAAGATTGTCCAGAAATAGACCTCAAACATAAATTAGAGTTTATTCGTGCATACTTTACACACTATCCAGAAGATGAGTTGCGTAAAGAAGAGATATTAGTCAAGAAGAACGACTCTAAATAAATTAACACTATGGACAATTTGATTTGACCGTGGTATACTAATCATGTAACTTGTACAACGTTATGGCTAAAGGATTTACAGTTAAGGCAAACGCCCCTAAAACAAAGAAAGTAGAGGACGATTTTGATCTTGCAGCAGCAAAGGAAATACTCAAAGGTAAAAGTATAGTCTTTTGTCTGCCAGGTCGAGGAGTCTCATATATTTTTCTCAAAGCATTTGTTCAATTGTGCTTTGATTTAGTTCAGAATGGATCATCCATTCAGATCTCCCAAGATTATTCATCAATGGTTAACTTTGCACGATGCAAGTGCCTTGGTGCAAACGTATTACGTGGTCCTGATCAGATTCCTTGGGACGGAAAACTTAAGTATGATTTTCAATTATGGATTGACTCTGATATAGTATTTGATACCGAGAAGTTCTATCGTCTTGCATGGATGCAAAAAGATATTGCTGCTGGTTGGTATTGTACTGAAGACGGAAAGACAACATCGGTTGCTCACTGGTTAGAAGAAGATGATTTCGCAAAGAATGGCGGTGTCATGAATCATGAAACAGTTGAGTCTATCTCTCGTCGTCGCAAACCTTTCACAGTGGATTACACAGGATTTGGATGGCTTCTGATTAAGAACGGAGTTTTTGAGAATAAAGAGATGAAGTATCCTTGGTTTGCTCCGAAGATGCAAGTCTTTGAATCAGGTGATGTTCAGGACATGTGCGGAGAAGACGTTTCATTCTGTCTTGATGCTAAGGAAGCAGGATATGAGATCTGGTGTGATCCAAAGATTCGTGTAGGACATGAGAAAACGAGGATAATCTAATGGAACAACTCTACAGGGTTTGTGAACTTGCTACCAATGGTTGGGATATGATCGACAAAAGGGTTGACCATCACCTAACCAAGGAGCAGGCTCAGGAACGGTTGAATCATTATATTGGGGAAGGATATTCCCCTCAGAGGTTAAGGGCTTTTCCAGAAGATTAATTTCTACCGCAAAAACGTAAATCGCGGCGCGTAAAACCGCAAAAATAACTTAAAGGAGATAAATAGATGGCAGTGAGGAAACTTTCTAAGGATGGCTCCAACATGGTTGAAGCTACACCGAAGAAAACACGACAAGGGCAGGGTAAACTTACTAAATACTCCGCTACATCGCGTAATCACGCACGAAAACGATACAGGGGGCAAGGTTAACATGGCTGATTCAGATCCAAGATTAGCACCACATAATGTAAATACCGTTGGTGGTGGTAGTGGGAATGTAAAAGGTCAGTACGACGTGTCACAACAAGCACGTAAGAAAAGTGCTGCTAATTCAAACAATACTCAATCACCTTTAGCGGCTGGGTAATGGAATTGAAAAAACCATTGATGCATGTTAGGTTGCATCAACTCGGATTCTTCTGGTGGGATCCAAGGATAGATCCCAGAGAACCAGAATATTGGGGCCCCGATGGGGGCCTCTTTTTTTATGCTATAAATAGATATTGATGATTTAATCTTTATTTTATTAAGGAATATGACCGAAGAAGTTAAAGATATTGATTATAGATCACCTTTCTTGAAAGGAATGATCGAAGAAGAGCCAAAAAAAGACTCTTTATTGCGTGAAGTCGTTGGTGATTTCTTAAATGACACCAAAAGACGTACTAATCTTCAAGAAAGCGAGCTAAATATAGACATCAAGTAGATTACTATGGCTCTGATAGACCGATCAAGAAATAGGTCTCGAAAATTTCGAGATATAAGCTTGTCATTTGTAAAACATCCAGTAACTAACGACATCGGAACCTTTACTGATGAAGATGCCGTTCGTAGATCTGTAACTAATTTGGTTAGAACCAGATTGGGAGAAAGGTTTTATAATGATTTGATCGGTACTCAAGTAGAGGATTCGTTATTTGAAATGCAAAGTCCAGATATGGCAGAAGTCATAGAGGACGATATTCTGTTATTACTTGAAAACTTTGAATTACGTGTCACTAACGTACAAGTCATCGTGAAATATCCTGCGGATACAAATGAGTTAATCGTTCAAATTGCATACGATATTACTGGTTTATCATTTCCGGCACAACAGGTAGAGTTCATTCTTCAATCAACGAGAGTATAATGTCTTTCAATCAGTTTACTAACTTAGATTTCGCTGATCTTCGAGCACAAATAAAAGATTATTTGCGAACAAATAGTGATTTTACAGATTTTGACTTTGAAGGGTCTAACTTTTCTGTTCTAATTGACTTGTTAGCTTATAACTCTTACATTACTGCCTACAACACTAACATGGCAGTTAATGAATGTTTCCTTGATAGTGCAACTTTAAGAGAAAACGTTGTTGCTCTTGCAAGAAATATTGGTTATGTACCAAGATCAACCAGATCTTCTAAGGCAGTAGTTAATTTTAGTGTAAACTTGGGTAATAATGATACCAGAGTTGTTATTTTAAAGGCTGGACAAGTTGCTTTAGGTAATCAAGAGGGTGGACAGTACATTTTCTCCATTCCAGATGACTTTATTGCTACTGTAGATGATAATTCACAAGCACTATTCAATAATTTGTCTGTTTATGAAGGAGTATACCTAACTAAGACCTTCACAATAGACTATTCTCTACCAAATCAACGTTTCATCCTTCCAAACCCATCAATTGACACTACTTCTATTCGGGTTACGGTCGAATCTACAACAAAAGAGATATATTCACTATATGATAACATCTTAAGGGTTGATGCTACCTCTAAATTGTTCTTAATTCAAGAAATTGAAGATGAACAATATGAAATACTCTTTGGAGATGGAATTTTAGGTAAAAAACCTCCTGCAGGAGCAACGGTAACTGTAAGTTACATTGTAACTAACGGTCCTCTTGCAAATGGAGCTTCAAATTTCAGTTTCATCGGTATTTTGAAGGATGACACTGATTTAACTCTTACTCAAGGTATTTCTCTCTTAACCACAGTTGATTCTGCTGGAAATGGAGATAATGTTGAAGATATCTCTTCAATCAAATATCTGGCACCCCGTATATACGCTGCACAGTACCGTGCAGTAACCGCAAACGACTATAAGGGTATCATTCCATATGTTTATCCTAACGTCGAGTCTGTGACCGCCTACGGAGGGGAAGAACTTGATCCTCCTGAGTATGGAAAGGTGTTTATATCAATTAAACCAAGAAATGGTTCATTCTTATCGCAAATTACGAAGGATGACATTTCTACCCAATTAAAACAGTATTCTATTGCTGGAATTAAACCAGAAATTATCGACCTCAAGTATCTTTACGTTGAAGTTGATTCTTCTGTCTATTATAACACTAACGCAGTCTCTGATGCTGCAGAATTAAGAACTGCCGTATTAAAGACGTTGACAACTTATGCACAATCAACTGATCTTAATGCTTTTGGTGGTAGATTCAAATATAGTAAAGTTGTTGGTCTTATTGACGACTCTGCAAGGGGTGTTACTTCCAACATCACTAAAGTTAAGATGAGAAGAGATATAACACCTGAGATTAACACGTTTGCTACATATGAACTTTGTTATGGTAATGGGTTCTATCAACAATGTGATGGATATGGAATAAGATCCACTGGATTCACTGTAAGTAATATAAGTGGAACAATTTATCTTGGAGACGTTCCGATAACTGGAACTACAACTGGAAAAATAGTATTCTTTAAACTTGAAAACAATTTACCTTTAATTGTTAAAAATGATGCTGGAACAATTGATTATAAGAAAGGAGAGATTGTTTTGGATGTGGTAAATATAACAGGTACTTCTTTGGCGAATGGAACCATTCAGATCGAAGGAAGTCCTCAATCGAACGATATAATTGCTCTGAAAGATCTTTATCTTCAGTTGGCCGTTCAAAACAGTAACGTGGTTGCTATCCCAGACGTTGTTTCTTCTGGTGAAAATACATCTGCTACTTCATACGTTACTACTTCCAGTTACACAAGCGGAACAAAGTATACAAGATAAATGACCGATATTAAAAAGGTAAAAGTATCTCATATTATTGAGTCGCAAATTCCTGAGTTCTTAAATCAGGAATCGCCTTTGTTCGAGGAATTTCTGAAGCAGTATTATATTTCACAGGAGCATCAATCTGGTGTTACTGATATTGCTACTAATCTTACCGATTACAGACAAATTGGTGCATTTAATTATGAGACATTAGTACCTGGCACTCTTTTAACAAAGAAAGTTCTTGCTGGTAGTGGTACTATTAATGTTGCCTCTACTACAGGTTGGCCAGACACATATGGTCTCCTTAAGATTGATAATGAAATAATCACTTATAAGACAAAGACTGCAACACAATTTCTTGGGTGTTCAAGAGGTTTTAGTGGTATTGACCAAATCTCTAAAGAAGATGATGCAGAGTTTCTAAACTTTGCTATTACTGATGCTGATACTCATGCTCTTGGAACCACTGTATATAATTTAAGTAACCTATTCTTACAGTCATTCTTTACCAGATATAAAGAAGAATTTCTGCCTGGATTTGAGAATAGAACTTTTACCACTGGAACATCAATCACTAATGTTCTGACAAGGGCAAAAGACTTCTATATGTCGAAGGGAACTGATGCTTCGTATCAGATTCTTTTCAAACTTCTTTATGGTAAAGAGATTGAACTGATTAAACCAATTGATCAGACAATATCTCCATCATCTAACGTATATTTTCAAACTAAACATATACTTGTTGAGAATTTATTTGGTGGTACACCATTAGATTCAGTTGGTAATTTCTTATATCAAGATATTGCTGGAATTGGTACTGTAAGTGCTTCGATCTATAACGTAGAATATAGACCAATTGCGAATAAGGATTTCTACGAAATATCACTTGACTCTACTTCTTTTGATGGATCTTTCCAGATACCAGGCAAAACAAAAACTCTTGAAGCAACATCTCAGAATTCAACATCTCTTGTTGTAGACTCCACGGTTGGATTTGGTAAAACTGGTAGTCTTTTGATTAAACCAAGTGCTGAATCAAACTTTCTTTCAGTCTCTTATACGGATAAGACTGTTAACCAGTTTCTTGGAGTAACAGGAATTTCAACGGATATGTCCTTTGCAGCGGATATATTTGAGAATAAGTTGGCATATGCTTATGCTGGATTTGGACAAACATCATTACTGCAATTTAGACTTGTAAACGTTATTGATTCTGTCGATACGACTGATACATCAAATATGATGATCGGTGACAGTATGAAGTTGCACTCATTTGGTAGTGATCTATCAGATAGTCCAAAATTTAATAACTGGATCTATAATATTCCGTCAACCCATGATATTTTCAGATTTAGTCAGGTTAACGTAAACACATATAGAATTAACTTATTTGATGCTGTTACTTTCTATATTGACGAAGAATTAATAATATCCGATCAATATAACAATACTTCAACTGTCACTATTAAGGACATTGAGTATGGAGCTACAAATATTCAGAAGAAGTTCTCAGATACTATTGTTGTACAGGCTGCTACAATACCTCCAAACACTCCTGTAAAGATTCAGAAGAAGGTTATTAAGGCTTCTCATAATTCCAACTACTTTACTGGTGTTGATCAATATCCAGTTGGTATTCAGAACAGTTATCTTGATTCTGATGAGAAGAGTTTTTATGTAACATCATCTGGTTTACCTAACTACCCTGTTTTTGCTACAGATAACAAGGTATGGGTGAAATCTTCTGATGTACAAGTTACAGATGGTACAGGAACTCCTATTTTAGGTGGTGGATACACATATACTATCAAATCCATTGACCCTGCATCTAATGCTCTCCTAAAACACAATTATGTAACAGGAGATAAGATATTTTGGGATAATACAACCTATAGTGGAATTCAAACTGGTATTTACTTTGTTACCAGTGTAAACCAGACTGAATTTTTGCTTTCATATAGTGGATCTGACGTATTTGCTAAGAAGTATGTTGCTGTCAAGACAAATACTACAGGACAGTACATATACAAGTCTGGTTGGGAGAATAAAACACTTAAAAACCAAAAGATTTTACGTAAGTTCGATTATGTAAAAGAAAAGAACTATTTTGATGATCCTAATAAGAGAAAGATCGATAATAGAGCGATAGGACTCATGGCTAATGGTGTGGAATTGTTCCCACCAACAGTTCTTGATGAACAGATCTTCTTTGGTGATATTCAGGGTATTGAAGTAACAAATTCTGGTAAGAATTATGATGTTATTACTGGACCTCCTCTAATAATTAATGATAGTGCTGGAACTGGTGCTGTTGGATATGCTAACGTTGTTGGATCCTTTAAAGAAGTAAAATTAGTCACGCCAGGAATTGGATATCAAGAGAAACCAAAGATATCAGTAACGGGCGGTAATGGTACTGGTGCTGTATTGGAATCTAACTTTGTTAGAGGAAGAATCATTGCTAATTTCAAGGCAGATGGTACTTCTGTAAACACTTCTTCCGATACTATTGATTTTGAAGATAGACATAATTTTGAGTTAGGTGAAGGAGTCATTTATGACTCCAGAACTAACCCTAATGTTGGTAATATCGTAAGTGGATCAACATATTTCGTTAATCCAGTAAGTGATAAGATCGTTAAGTTACATTTGACTCCAGAAGATGCAGTTGCTGGAATTAATACAATTAATATTGGATCTGTTAGTTATGGTTTCCATAGGTTAACTACTACTGCGTCTAAAAACACGATAACTAAGGTTTATGTAAAAGAGCCTGGATCTGGATATTCAAATAAGAAAATAATTGTTCCTGGCAGACCAGTTAATGGTGATACTCAGTCTGGTATTAGTACATCAGATGATTATATCTTTGCGCCTAATCATAACTTCCAGAGTGGAGAAATAGTTCAGTATAGAACTACTGGAACTGTTGTTAATGGATTAACTACTACCACAGAATATAAAGTTGGTAAGATAGACAGTAATAGGTTCAAATTATATGATATTGGAATTGGAACTCAAAAAACTCCTGAAAATTACGATAAGAGAAGAACTCAAACTCTACGTGGAGTAGGAACTGGTAAACATACCATAGAGTATCCACCTATTGTTGTTTCTATTGAGGCTCTTTCTGGTATTGGTGCTACAACCATTATTGAACCTGTTTTAAGTCCAAAAGTACTTGGAAGTATAGAAAGTGTCTATTTGGAAGACGGTGGTATTGGATATGGATGTACAAATATTCTTGATTTCCATAGAAGACCAGATGTTGGTATTTCTACAGTTGTTTTCCAATCATTATTGAAACCAATCATTATTGATGGTTCTATTGTTGATGTTCAGATACTTGCAGCTGGTAGTGGATATAGAGAAGACTCGGATATTGTAGTTTATAGTCCAAAAGGTAGTTTTGCTGATATTCAACCGATTATTGCTAATAATAAAATTACTGGTGTAAAAATACTTGATGGTGGTGTAGGATATGGGTCAAGTGATACAACTTTAACATTACAGAACAGAGGTGTCTCTGCAAAGTTCATTGCTGACGTTCGTGAGTGGAAAATTAATCAAGTTGACAAGAATGAAGATATTATTAGTAGAGAAGACTCCATTTTAATCAAACCAAGTAATAACCCAGAGTTTCAACTTCAAACTATATCGATGTATCCTCCACAAAAGTTGAGATATCAACTTGGAGATAATCTTGATCCAGGCAACTTAGAATTATCAGCAAATGCTGTCCATTCTCCTATTTTGGGATATGCTTATGATGGTAACCCCATATATGGCCCTTATGGTTATCAAACACCGACTGGTGGTAGTGTTGTAAGACTTAAGAGTGGATATATTCTCGATAATACGTCTAAGGTCGGTCTGAGACCGCCTGGGTACTCTTTGGGATCGTTTATTAACGATTATCTGTTTGATAACTCTGGTGATTTGGATGAATATGGTGGAAGATACTGTATTACTCCTCAATTCCCTGATGGAACATATGCATACTTCTATAGTATCGATGTTGACTCAAGTGGAGTCGCTGAACCTAAGTATCCATATATTATGGGAACAAGGTTCAAGGATCTTCCAATTGAAGAGAATTTCATTACCTTCTTTAACCAAGATTCTGATCTTATTGCTAAACAGTTCACAAGAAACATTGGTCCATACTATTTGTCATACGGAAACTCCGATTATGACCTAATTGACAAAGTTGATGATAATTACAAGCAATCATTCGATGTTACTAAGACTAAAACCTCTGGTATTTCTTCTGTAACCATTTTTGCAAGAGGAACTGGATATAGAGTTAACGATAGTCTAAAATTAGATAATAGTGGTACTGATGGTACTGGTACTAACATTGTTGTTTCGGAAGTTCTTGGAGAAGAGGTCAATTCTCTACAAATTGGTGTAACTACTTTTGTTAGTACTGATTTGATGTTGGAGAACAATAAAATTGTTGCTATATCGACAATTCCACATGAAATTGCTAATGGAGAGGTTGTTTACCTTTCTGGTATCTCTACATCACAATTTACTCCATTTAATGGACAACAAAAAGTAGAAGTTTTAACAAGAGCAGTTGGTTTATCTACTAATCTTGCTAATGTCTCATCTACTGGTATAACGACTTATATTGACGTAACTGATACAAGAGGATTCAGTGTAAGTGATGTTATTGGTATTGGAACCGAAACCATGACGGTTCTTGAGGTAGATACTAAGTTTTCGAGATTAAGAGTTAATAGAGAGTATTATGTTGGTATTGCAGTAACTCATGCAGCAGGGACTGACAATATTGTTCTAAAACCGACTAAATTCTCATTTGATTTAGGTAATCAAAATGTTAGTTACCTTTCTTTCCAAAATTACACTAAATTCTTCAATCCTACTGAAACAGTCGGTGTTGGATCAACAGGAACTCATTATAAGATAGTTTCTACTGGTCTTGCTACTGCATTGACAGAAACCATCGAAAATAGGTTTGTAGAAGAGAGATCTCTCTACTTGCCAGGTCATACTTACTTTACTGGTCAAAAATTGATCTATAATGTAGGTGTTGGTGGATCATCTCTTGTTTGGAGTCCTACAGGGGCTGGTTCTACTTCAGGTATCGGTACTGAATGGTTTGGTGATGAAAGAGAATTATATGCTGTAAATTTAGGGAAAGATCGTCTTGGATTATCTACTGTTGGATTCCCGTCTGCTTCTGATGCAGTATGGTTCTATAATCTATCATCTGTAGTTGGAATCGCACATTCATTAAGAACTACGTTCCCAAGAGTTAATAGTACAGTTGAAAGGTTCTTTGGTAGAGTTGTTACTAAGACTAATCACAATCTTCAGAGTAATGATGTTATTACACTTGATGCCATACCTACAGAAACAGAAGAAGTTGTTTTACGTTATGATCCAGTATTAGCAAAGATTACTACTGAAAAGGTTTCCTTTACACAAGCAGAGGTTACTGCAGATTTAACTGCCATTGCAATTACTAATGATACCTTCCAAAACGGTGATAAAGTTGTTTATTACGCTAATGGAAATACGATTGCTGGATTGGTAGATAATGAGACATATTTCATATTGAGAGAAGATCCAGTTAACATTAAACTTTGTAAGCATAAATCAGATGTTAAAGATGCTAAGATTGTAACAATTACATCGGTTGCTACTGGTACATATTATCTTGCAAGAATTAATCCTGCATTAAACTTTACTACAGGTAATCTTATATCATTTGATGTATCAGATACGACTCTTCAAGATATGAGATTGGATTTCTTTGAAGATATTGATTTTGTTTCAAGATTGGATGTGGATGGTGATTCTGAACTTGGATTTAACATTACAAGAAGTGGTACTCCTGGCACTGCTGCGGCCACAGTTACTATTAGATCAAATACTGATTATCCAAGAAAGAGTTATTATAGTTTAACACCAGTTGTTCCATCAGATACAAGAAAGTTATATAATATTTCTGATAAGGAAGTTATTGGTAGAAATAACATCACATTTAATGAGATAGTTATTAGAACACAACATACGATTCTTAGAGCAGGAGATAAAGAGTTTACCTTTAATCTTAAGGATAGACCCACTTCACCACAGATGCTTGTTTCAAGAGCTGGTGTAAGTACCATAACTTATAGAACAGATTCTCTTACTGCTAAAGGCCCAATAGCTAAAACTAAGATTAACTTCCCTGGCAAAGGATATCGCATTTTACCAAGAGTAGTTGGATTTGGAAGTAGTGAAGGTAAAGATGGTGTAGTTAAAGTATATTCTACAGATATTGGTGAAGTTGATAATTTAGATAGAGTTAAGGATGGGTTTGATTATCCAACTGACCCAACTCTCTTACCTTTCTTGAGTGTTCCTGCTATTGCAGATATTAATGGAATTGCAAGAATTGATACCATTGATGTACTTGATGGTGGTAGAAATTATACACAACCACCTACTGTTACTGTTCGTGGTAATAAGAATGTTAAGATTGCTTCCCATGTTGCTGGTGGTGCAGTTGATAGTGTAGAAGTTGTTCAAAATGCTTTTGAATTTAACGAACCACTAAGCATCATTACTACAAAGAACTCTAATGGATACGATATAGACGCTATATCACATTCTGGTACTGATGTTACTATAGAATTACTTCTTGATCCACAGTTTAATAAACCAATTACTTCTGGGTTTGCTTCAACTGATATTACCTTCCCATTTAAGATTGGTGATATGGTATTTGTTGAAGGATGTAGGATTAAACCAGCTTCACAATCTGCTGGTGAATTTAATTTCAACTCCGAAGTTTTTGATTATAATTTCTTCCCCGTAACAGGTATTAACAGTACAAATTATACTGTTACTTACAGTATGGCAGATGTTGCTGGAATTTCTACTGTAACTCTTGGTTCTTATGATGATGACTTTACTTTAGGTTATATCGTCAATTACAACGATATGGCTAAGTTTGATATGAAACTTATTGATGATGGTAAGTATCTTTCTGGTGAAAGAGTTACATCTACTAAGTTTGAAGGATATGTTGCTGAAAATGGTTGGGATCCTCGATTAAATCAACTTAGATTAAGAGATACTACTGGTATATTAAGATCTGGAGATACATTGATTGGAGAGGTTTCTGAATTAGAAGGAAATGTTAGAGATGTAAACAGATTTACAGTTTCAACTAAACTTGGAGTTACCAGAAATAAGGTCTCTAAGAATGACATGAATTTTGGTATTCTTAACGATTTCAGTCAAAGAATATCAGATAACTTCTATTATCAGAAATTCTCATATTCTATTAAGAGTGATCTTCCATATGATAAGTGGAAAGAGTCTGTAAGATCTATTCTTCATCCATCAGGATTCCTTGAATTCTCTGATCTTAAGATTGAAAGTGATTCCAAAAAAGATGTCGATGCACTTGATTTAGTTACTGTTGGTATTGCTAAATCCAATAACATGAAAGTTAAGGCAGTTGACACTAAAGTTGACTTACTTATCAATATCGATAACGATATATTCATGGGTAACAAACAGAATTTCTGTATGGTTACTGAGGATGATATGCATCCAGACGGATCTGTACAAAGGATATTCTTCCCAGAAGGAAGACCAATTAAGAGTTATATTCTTAATAAGACCAATAAGGTTCTTAAAATAGATGATATCTCTGGTGGTTTTGATGGAAAACATGATAGAACTGGTACTTTAGTCGGAAATACTAAATTCCGATTAACATCTGGCACTCAATCTATATTCAAACAGTCATTTGATTCTTCTGATTCAAGTGCTGTTAATTTAACAAATAATAGCATTAAAATCATTGGTCATAACTTCCAATCTGGCCAAGAGTTAATTTATGATAAACAGGGTGGTGATGGTGTTGGTATTGCTACGACTTCACATATAGCTGGAACAAAAGACATTGTTATGTCTGTTGCTCACTCTGGTTATGGTGGTAGTGCAATGTATGAGAATGGTTATAATAACCAAATACCTGGCCCAGTAACAGGTGTAAGTACAACTGCTAACCCAATTGTAGTCTATAAGATATTTGGATTTGGTAGTCCAGATGGTGGTTTGCCTGGAATTTCAACAAGAGGTACTGAGGCAAGGTTCCAAGTCAAGATTGATTACAACCAGTCCACAGGACAACCAATTTCTACTGCTGTTACTCTTATTAAAGGTGGTGGTGGATACTTTGTTGGTGATAATGTAAGTATTGCTGGAACATATCTTGGTGGTGCAACTGCTGCTAACAATTTAACCTTCCCAGTAACAGCTGTTACAGGTACAAGAGTTGGTATATTAACAACATATTCTAATGTTCCATCTACAAATGATGGTGCTGGAACTGGTGCAAGATTTAATGTTTGGAGAGATACTAATTTAGACATCTCTCAAGTTGATGTTGTTGCTGGTGGATCTGGATATGCTACTACAAATACAATTTCTATTGCAGGAACTTATATTGGTGGTGCCACTCCAGCAGATAACATTTCTGTAACACCAATAGAACTTGGTGGAACAGCTATTCCAGAAAGAGTCTTCATACAGAAGATTGATGACACTACATTTAGATTATCTGGTCTATCGACTGGATTACCTCTTGATTTTGTTGGATTAGGAACAGGAACGCATATTCTTAAGTATGCAGAACCTAATCTGAATGCTCTTATTATGATCGATAACATTATTCAGACTCCAATTAAGAATAAGAAGTTATCAGTTGGAATCGGTTCACAAATTTCTAAGATTGATCAAGGAATAATTATATCATCTGGAATTGGATCTTTAACTCAAGGAGATATCATCAAGGTTGATGAGGAATTGATTAAAGTGAAATCCATTGGTGACACTACATTTGTGAAGACAAGGTATGCAAATGCCGAAACTACAGTCGATAATAATTTCTATTATGACACGAAGAGAATGAACTCTTCAGTTGTTCGTATGGGATCAACATTAGCGACTCACGATGACAACCCTCCATATTAACTATAAATAAAGAAAAACCAGTAGATAGTAATGGCACGACAAGGTATAAACACTGGATCTGCTCCTAATGACGGCACGGGGGATACCCTACTTGCTGGAACCCTTAAGATTAACTCTAATTTTGAGGATGTTTACAACATCTTTGGGGATGGAGATAATTTAATCAGTTTTGTATCATATGCCAGTACTGCAGGATATTCAACTAATAGTGGAACTGCAACAACATCAGTTACGTCTGAATTCGCTTATGGGCTGACTGGAAACCCAATGATCAACACGACTGGTGTTGTAACTTCAAGTTATGCTGATATTGGTAAAATTACAATACAACAGCCAGGTGCAATCACAGATGGTCCTATAGAGGTTGGTTATGCAACAACCATGTTTAGGATTAAATCTGATGGTATGGTTGGCATAGGAACTTCACTTCCTACATCTCAATTGCAAGTTGCAACATTCTCTAATGAGAGACCTGCTATATGGGGAATTGCTAAAGGTAATGCACATGGATTACGGATATCTTCTAATGAGTTAGTAACACCATCAGAATCATTTGTTATTACGAATAAAGCATTTTGTGGTATAGGATCTACTGGTCCAACATCAAGATTGGATGTTTCTGGTGATGTAAAAATACTTGGTATTACTACCTTATCTGGAACTACACATCTTAATGGTGATATCACCGAAAAAGTTTGGGGTGATTGGAATACTTCATTAACTGCTATAGGTGGAACTCTTACAGTAGATGCATCAAAAGGATCTGTTCATCTTGGCGGATTATCAACTTCAGTTGTTACTTGGGACTTCACTAACGTAACTGCGTTAAATAGTAAGGCTACTACAGTTACTCTCGTAAATAATGCAGGCGCAGGATCTACTTACGGGGATGCAGTTAAAGTGAATGGTATTTCAATTTCTGGTGGAATTAGATGGGTTGGTGGTAATCCGCCTCCGTCCACAAGTAATGAAGATATTTTGACGTTTAGTATTATCCGAGATAGTACTGGATCTACCAGAGTATATTGCAGTAGTTCTCTTAATATTCTTTGATAGGACGTAATAAATGCCAAGGACTACGCCTGGATCTGGAGCTCTTCTAAGACCTTATTTTAATTCTGACTATGGAGTCGAAAAAATAGAGGTATTGGAAGGTGGTGCTGGTTACGCTGTAACGGATCCTCCTAAAATAGAAATTGATGGAACAGTAACTCCTACAACAGAGGGAGTTTTCTTTCCAGTTATTACTGGTGTAGGAACAATTGGTTCTATTGTTATATTCAAGGAAGGTATAGGATATTACCCTGTTTTTAGTACTACAACTGCATCTGATGTTGTTGTAGAACGTGGAGCATTTGGTTCAATAGCAACCAGTCATACAGTAAGTGTTGCAAACTCTGTATTTACTGGTGATTATAATATTAAAGATGATGATATTTACTTTACAGATGCTCCTTTTGGAAAATTAGGACCTGTTGGATTAGAAACTGGATCAACTTTCTCTGGTAGATTATTTTCGAGAAAATTAGACCCATTTGAACCCGAAGATAAGAATTTAGTACTTGACGATATTGCTCTTGAGTTTACTGGTCTTGCAGGAACTCAATTTACTTTAACTGAAAATTTAGGTGTAGTAACTGCACTCTATAATGATGTTAATAGTGGTGTAGATCTTAATAATAACCCATTTGTACTCATTAACAATGTTGTACAGACTCCTGGCGCAGACTTTGAAGTTGTTGATAGTTCAAATAATAAACTTAACTTCTTAAGTGGTGTACCAAGAGCTGGAAGAATAGTCAAAGTTGGATTACAAACTGGTTCTGGATATTATGCTCCAATAAAGGCTGCGGGTGTTATTGGTATAGGTTCTACTGGAGCTGTAGAACATATTCAATTAACTGGAAAGGGTGCAGGATACAGATCTTCTCCAGAGACATATATTAGATCTGGTCAAGGAAGTGGTGCTGTAATAACAGCAAATTTGGGTACTAATGCAGGTACAACGGTAGCTATAACTACCGCAGATTACAATCATATTGCAGGTATCTGTACATTTACAACTGGATCTGCTCATAATTTGGAAGTAGATGACAGGGTAAGGATTACTGGTGCTGGATTTACTTTTACTCCTCTATCTGCAGTAAGAAATATTTCGTATTTTGGATATGATTATATTACTGGTATTGCAAGTATAAGAGCAACTGCTGGACATTATCTTGGTACTTCAACTAATCAATCAAAGAGTATTTTAGTAACACAGGTTCAGGTCACTGATGGTATCAGTACTTTCACCTTTAGGGAGGATGGATATCCGATTGTCAATAATGATAATGCAAATGAAGTAAGAGTATTTGCAGGAGTAGGAACTCAACCTTTAACTTATGTTAGTGGTGGACTTGTTAGGGCTGGTATTGATACTGGTATTATGGAGGGTCGAAACATAGTTGGTTTCGATGTTCTTAAAACAACCGCTAATACATTCACTTGTTTTGTTGGTATTACTACTTTCCAACATAATTATGTTACTGGTGGTGTAGTAGAGAAGGCCGAAGCTGGAATTGTAACCTCTCTAACCATTACTAATGGTGGAACAGGATATTATATTCCAAGAACAGTCTCATATATTAATCAGACTCCATCTGATGGAATAACAACTGTTACTGCTCATGGTAGTCAAGTTTATGATACCCATATTTACAATGGTGGTAATTCAACTGCTGCAATTACAATAACTCAGGGTAGTGTTGATAAAGACGTAAATGGTGCTACATATGATCCCAATTCAGGAGAGTTGGTATTATCAATTGGATCGCATAGTTATACTACTTCAAACACATTAAAAATAAATGCAGGAAAATTAAGTTTTACCTGTTCTAAGGATAACCACGCCACATCTCACCCATATCCCAGAACTACAGACCCAGTATATAATAAAACTGATATTGAAATTGTTAGTGTTGGTGCAACAACTATCACATGTAATGTTGGTCCTGCAGGTGGAGTAAACATTGCATCTTTAACATATGATTCTATAAGTGGTGTTGCAACAATTACTCCTGGCAGTGCTCATGGATTAACTGCAACCAGTGTAGTTAGATTAGCTGGTATTGCATTTAGTACTGGTATTGGTGATATTATATTCCCATCAGATGTTCAAAGATTTTATTCTGTAACTGGTTTTGCAGGAACAGCATTTACCGTTAATATCGGTGCTGCAATGACTACTACAGGAATTCATACTGCTCAGGCAGGTATTGGATCCTTTATTCATTTTGAAGGTCATGGATTAAAGACTGATGACTTTGTTCAAGTAACTGGAACTGCTGTTACTTTTGCAAGTAGTCCTGCAGTACCAGTATCCAGAGTGATCTATGATAATACTTCTGGTATTGCAACTGTTTTAACTAATAAGAACCACAACCTAACGGAGGATGATTGTGTAGTTCTTTCTGGAATTGCCTTTACTTGTGATTATGAACCTCGTATTGGTGTAAGTAGTGCAGAATATAGTAACACCACTGGTGTTATGACAGTAACTACTGCTGCAAATCATGGTTATAAGGTAGGTAAGGATATTGTTCTTGCAGGTCTTGGATTTACTTGTCAATTAGACAATGGTGCTAAGACTCATTATTATCCAAGAAGAAGATCAACCACATATGATACTTCAGTTCCAATTCTTAGTATTACTTCTAATACCATTACTGCTGATGTTGGTTATGCTGCTCCACAAGATCAATTCTCTCATACATTTAAGAGTGCTCTTGCTGGTGGTGTAGTTCTGGGTGGAGAGTATACTCATAAATTTATTAATGCAACTGATGGTGCATTATTGACTGGTGGTGCTTTTGATCACAAGTTTATTACTGCATCTGCAGGTGCTTTGTTTAATGGTGGTGGATATGCACATACACATACAAGTTCTCAGACTGATGTAATAAGAATTGGTGGTAATTATAACCATACATTTGTTAGTGCAAATGCAGATTGTGTAGAAATTGTTGGAGGAGGAACAACTACACCAACAACTGCTGACTATAATGCATCTACTGGTGATTTAACTCTAACTGTTCCTAATCATGGACTATCTGGTCCCTCTGCACATACAGTAACAACTTCAAGATATAACGCTATTGTTGGTATAGTTACTTTAACTATTCCAAGTCATGGTTTTGCTAATGGAGATAAGATTAAAGTATTAGACAATTCCATCGGATTTAAGTGTTCAATGGATGGATATGGTTCTACCCATACTTACCCAAGATCAACTGATCCAATTAGTAATGAGTGGATGCAGATATCTAATAAAACTACTGATACCTTTGAAATATTTGTAGGAACATCTCCACTGGTTAATTTTACTGTTACTGACGCTAAGTATACACCTTCCGTTGGTATCATGACAATGACCATCGGAACTCATGATTTAAAGGCAGGTACAAGCATCAAGATTGCTAATAGTTCATTGAACTTTAAGTGTTCAATGGACGGTAAAACTGCAACTAAGACATATCCAAGAACAACAGATCCATATTATGATACTGCTCTTTCAATTGTTAGTGTAGGTGCAACAACAATTGCAGTAAATGTTGGTGTCTCTACTATTGTTACACAGACTCCAGTATTTGCTCATTATACTCCTTCTGTGGGTGTTTTGACCTGTGTTTTGAATACTGTTAATCATGGTATTACTGTTGGTGATAGTGTTAGATTTAAAGAACTATCTTTAGGATTTACTTGTCTTAAAGACGCTAATAGTACTAATCATTTTTATCCAAGGCCTGGAGATCCATTCCACGATACTGCTGTTGTTGTAACTGGTGTTGCTGGTACTATGTTTACCTGTAATGTTGGTCTAACTACGGCTGGTGATTTCATACACAGTTTCATTCCTAATCAGGGTATTACTGTTGATTCAGTATATACTGGTGGTGATTATGATCACGAATTTGTTGGTGTATCAACAGATGCTGTTATTAGTGGTGGTGTATACGATCATACTTTTGAAAGTGCAACTGCAGGTGGTGTTTTAAGAGAAGTTCAGAAAGTAAAAATTGCAAAAGGATCTGTATCATTTAAGTGTGCTAAGGACAATTATGCAACTGTCCATGCATATCCAAGACCTTCTGATCCTGTCTTTAACACAAATATTGGTATAACAACTCAAACAACAAATACTTTTACTGTAAGAGTTGGTGTATCGACAATTCAAAATAGAAGTATCACAACTTGTGGATATGATCCTCTAACAGGTGAATTAGTACTTAACGTTGGTGCAGGTCATTCATACACTTCACAGACATCACACACGATTACAGGTGCTGTTTTCACACCTTCTACTGGTGTATTGGAACCAACTATTGCAGGTCATGGTTTTGTTAGTGGTGATTATGTTAAATTTGAAGATGGTGCAGTAACTCTTAGTTGTGCTAAAGACAACTATGCTACCAATCATGCATATCCAAGACCTTCTGATCCTTATAGTAATAGATGGTTATCAATTTATAATGTAGGAATTAACACCTTCTCTGTTTTCGTTGGTGTTTCTACAGACACTTCTACTCATCAGTTTGTATCTGGTGCTTCTAATGGTCTTAAGAAAGCTACTGATACAGTTGGAATTAATACAGGTTCTATATCCTTTACATGTGCCAGAGACGCACATGCAACTGAACACGCATATCCAAGACCTTCTGATCCTTATGGTGGAAATGCAAGTATAGGTATTGCCGCAACTACTGCTAATACAATTACTCTTAACGTTGGTATATCGACTATGGAAAGTCGTAATATATCAACTGCGACATATACTCCAAGTACAGGTGAATTAGTACTTACATCACCAAGAATTAGTGATAATTTACAGGCTGCAAGTCTTCATACTGTTTCCAGTGCAAATTATAATGGAATAGTTGGTATTATGACTTGCACTCTAAACAATCATGGATTTGTTAATGGTGATAGAGTTAAGTTTGATAAGAATTCTATTGAATTTAGATGTAGTATGGACGGTAAAAAGTCTGTACATAAGTATCCAAGACAATCAGATCCAACCATGTCGAAATGGTTGCCTATTTTTGGAGTAACAGAAGACACATTCAATGTTAATGTTGGTGTATCTACTATAGTAACTTATAGTCCTACAGCTGGATCATATGATCCAAATACTGGATTAATGACAGTTACTATTGGAAGTCATACTATCAAGAAAGGACAGGGTGTCAAACTTAAGACAAGGGCATTCAAATTTACTTGTGGTCAGGATAATCACGCTACAAATCATTTCTATCCAAGAGCAACTGCTATTGGTGGACCAGATCCTGCATATAATACATCCGTTAAAGTTGTTGCAACTGGTTCTACAACGATTACTCTTGATGTTGGAACATCATCCAATAAATCCGAACATATATTCATATCTTCAAGTGCGGATTCAATAATAAGTGGAGGTGCTTATGATCATGAATTCTTTGCTTCTAAATCTAATGGTTTATCAAAGGCAAATGGAACAGTTGGTATAACAACTAATGGATTAACATTTACATGTTCTCAGGATGATCATTCTACGAATCATACGTATCCTCGTACTTCAGACCCTGTTCATAATGTAGAACTTGGAATTAAGACAACTACAACTAATTCAGTAACTATACAAGTTGGTGTAACAACTCAGGTTCCAATTAATGTTACTAATGCATCTTATGCTCCAGCAACAGGTATTGTTGAGTTAACAACGGATACTGCACACGGACTTTCTAATGGACTTAGTGTTGGTATAGGAACCAGTTCCTTGAATTATACATGTGCCATGGACAATCATGGCTCAGAACATCAATATCCAAGGCCAGGATATGCACATACTTTCGTCAGTGCAACTTCTGGTGTTATAATTGATGGTGGAGATTATGCACATACTTTTGTTAGTGCTGCAGCTGCTTTAAATGCATATACTGGTGGAGATTATGCACATAACTTCATTAGTGCAGATACAGATTGTGTTACCTCTGGATCTTGGAGTGGAACGAGAAAAACTCCTACCTATGCAACTTATGCCGCCTCTACAGGTTTATTAGTACTAACGTTCGGCTCTGCACATGGATTAATCGCTGGTACTAACACTATTGGTATTGCAACTGGTGGAATAACATTTACTTGTGCAAGAGATAATCATCTAACAGAACATGCATATCCACGTACTACAGACCCAATAAACAGTCTAACAAACGTTGCAATTGCTGCTACAACACCAACTACATTGACAGTTAATGTTGGAATATCAACGATAGTAAATCTTGGTGTTACAACTGCAACTTATACTGCATCAACAGGTCTCTTTGAAATGACTGTTCCTGCTGGTCATGGATTGTTGGCACAACAACAAGCAACTGCTACTGCTGCAATATACAACCCAGTTGCTGGTATCATGACAGTTACATCTGCTGGTCATGGATTTGTTAATGGTGATAGAGTTAAGATTGTTGAGGGTGGTATAACCTTCAAGTGTGCGATGGATAATAATACTACTAACCACGCATATCCACGTAGAACTGATCCTACTTTCAATAAGTGGTTACCTATTACCAATGCAACTACAGATACATTTGCAATTGAAGTAGGTAAGTCACCAAAAGTAAGTTTTACACCTACAAACGCTTTATATACACCTCAAACTGGTATTATGACGGTCACTGTTGGACCTCATAATTTGAGACCAGGCACAAGTGTTAGACTGTTACAACAAGGATTCATATTTAAGTGTGCTCAGGATAATTACATATCTGTACACTCTTATCCTCGTGCAAACGGACAAGGTGGTGCAACTGGAGATGATCCAGCACTTAATGCGGCCCTTGGAATTAAGTCTGTTACTGCAGAGACATTTACAATTGATGTTGGAGTTTCAACTAATCTTACTACACATCTCTTTGAGAATGCTGCTAATGATGCAGTTACTACTGGTGGAGACTATGCTCATACATTTGTATCTGCAACTTCAAATGGAATTAAGAAAGCAGTAGATACAATTGGAATTGCAACCAATTCTATCACAATGACATGTGCAAGAGACGCTCATGCTACTCAACACACATATCCTCGTCCTGCTGATCCTATTCATAATATAGAAGTTGGAATTGCAGCAACAACTGCAACAACAATTACGGTTAGTTGTGGTATTTCTACTATATCATATAAAACACCTACTGGTGCATTTTATAATGGATCAAATGGTGATCTTGAGTTGACACTTCCTGGCCACGACTACGTGGTTGGAGATAATGCTAATATTGGAATTGCTACAAGTGGATTGGTATTTACATGTGCTATTGATGGACATGCAACTCAACATTCATACCCACGTACAACTGATCCATATCATAATAAGATTACTACTATTAAATCTGTTGTACCAGATAAGATCACTGTTAATGTTGGAGAATCTGGTCTTGATGATCCAGCGCATAATAAGAAACTTACAGTTGCATCCGCAAGTGCAAATACACTTCAAGTTAATGTAGGAACTACAACTGCAGTTGGTTATAACATATCAACCGCAAATTACAGTGAGTCCCTTGGTATTATGACTATGACAGTTGGTGCAGGACACAGTTTTACTCCTGGCACTAACTTCAAATATCTACAAGGTGCAATAACCTTTACTTGTGATAAAGATGGTCATACTCAGGAACATGCTTATCCTAAGAAAGGTGATCCATATTTCTTTGGATCTAAGGTTAATAGAGTTATCAGTAACACTCAAATAGAGACTCAAGTTGGTGTATCTACTGTAGTAACACACTTTATTGGTGGTGGTACAATTCAGGGTGCAATTATTGCTCCAAGAGAATTTAATAACTCAATAAGTGGATCTGACTATGCATCTGGTGGTACATTTGTAGACAAGATTATTTCTAATAAGGAATTCACATGTAATGTTGGTATTTCAACTTGTGTACACCATTACAACAGAGGTGGAGATCTCTTTGAAGGTAAGAGAGTTACTTCTTCTACTGGAATAGGATATGGTGGAGTAGATGTTCTTGAGGCAATTGATAATGCTAACTTTAGAACAAATCTTGGTCTTACAACAGAATTTGCCAACTTTAAGAGAGGTGGTCGCATTGATAAACCAATATTCCTTGATATTCATGAACCTGATCCATATTTCAATTTACCTTTAGAATATACTCCTGGCTCAACTGGAATTGGAACAAATGCTGTTGCAGGATTACGAGTTAATGTAGATGGTAATATTGGTGAGTTTGACCTTATTGAAGAAGGTGTTGCTTATAAGGTTGATGATGTATTGACAGTTGCTGGATTATCTACTGACGTAAGAGTCGGTGTTCTTACAGAGTTCCAGTTAAAAGTTGTAGAACTTGAGAATGATGACTTCTCTGCTTTCTACATGGGTCAATTCATCCTATTTGATAATATTGCAACATTCTTTAATTCAACACGTAGGAAGTTTACTTTATCTGTAACTACTGGTGGTACAACAGAGATATTGAGTCTTAAGACACCTCCAGGCAGTGATATGGATATTACAAATAATATCTTTATCTACATCAACGATATTCTACAAACTCCAGGCGAATCTTACATATTCAAGGGTAGTAGAGTTATATTCTCTGAAGCACCTAAAGCAAATTCTAAGTGTTCCATATTCTACTTCAGAGGATCTAAGAGAGACGTTGAAACAATTGAACCACCATTAACTGTTAAAGCTGGTGACGAAGTTCAAATTAAAGAGAATAAACTTAATCTTTTCGATAATGATCAGTTTGAAAGAACTGGTAAGAGAATTGTTGCTTCTGATGTTTTAGAGACGTTTGCATACGATAGTATCGGTATTGATACTGCTCCTACTGCAGAAAGACCATTAACTTGGGAGAAACAGAAGAGAGATAAAGTTGTTTCTGGTGTTCTAATCTCTAAAGCAAGACCAAGTTTAACTGCTAAGGTTCTTCCTACAACAAGGATTATTAGGAATATTGGTCAAAGTGATAATGTTATTTGGGTTAATAATGCATATCCTATTTTCTCTGATATTGATTTACTAACTCAGGCAGAGAGAAATGTACAAATCTTTGAAGATTATGATATTTCGCCAGGAATTTTAACCTCTATGGTTTCTACTTCCTCAAGTATATCTTCTCTAACAATTTCTTATGCTGGAGCAGGATATCAATATCTAAACACTCCAGTTGTTTCAATATCCAATGCTCAAATTGAAAGGAAAGATATTATTAAAGATTGGAGATTTGATGCTATATCTGGTGTTACTGATACTGTTGAGTGGAAGGCATTTACAAAAGAAGAACCAATAGTTGCTGTTGGAAGTAGTGCTCGTTATATTAACACTAAGAGTGGTACATTCTGGGAAAGAGGAAGTATTGGATTTGGTGGTACTGTTACGTTTACTTCTTGTGGAATCGGTTGGACTTATGCTGATCCTCAAGATAAGTATGTTGTTGCCGCTGGTGAATATGGAAAGATTGCTCGTTCTTTAGGAGTTGGAAATAGTATGTCTTCTTGGACTCCTATTACTTTAAAGGAAGAGAGACAAATTCCTGCTTTGAATCTAACAGTTATCTACGATAGTACATATGCAGGAACATTTAATGATGTAGTTTATGACGGATCGAGAGATACTTGGGTTGCTGTTGGTGTTGCTGGATCTATCTTTACTGCAGTTGGAGTTAAGAGTGATACATTCTTTAGTAAGTATTCCAATACTCCTCAGACTCTAAATGCAATTGTTTATGCTCAAAGTGAGTATCTTGCCGTTGGTAATGGTGGTGCTATTATTGCATCTAACGATGGTAATATTTGGTCTCCTAAGACAAGTAATACCAACTATAATTTACAAGATATCATCTATGATGGAAACAGGTTCATCACAGTAGGTGATAATGGAACTATTGGAGTTTCTTCTGATAAGAATTACTGGCAGCCTTGGAGTCAACAACAATACAATAATGCAATTCATCCTGCAACATTTGACTTTAAGAAACTTAAGTATATTGATGGACTTTATATTGGAATAAGTACTGTTGGTTCATTGTACTATTCATTCGATCTTATTAACTGGAATGCTCGCCCAGTAAGTCATCCAAATCAAATTAGAGATTTGGTTGATACCAACTTTGGCGAAAGTAGGGGAAGAAGAGTTCTTGCAGTTGGAACAGGAACCACTCAATTCTATGCAGATCCAATTATTAATAGAGCTACTGCTAATGCAAATGTCACTGCTGGTGTAATTACAAGTATTACAATTACAGATGGTGGATTTGGATATAGAGTTGGTAGTTCTCCACCTGTAATTGTTGAACCTGACAAGACTAAGAGGGAAGATGTACTTTCATTCAGAACTAAGGGTGATTATGGAACAATTGTTGGAATCAATACATGGTTGCCAGGAATTGGAGCTACTACTCCACCAAGATTAACATTTACATTGAAGTCTGATTTCAATGATAATACTAACCTTGGATATGGATATTCCTCACTTAATCAACTTGGAATTAATTATAGTCAACTTCAAAAAGATGATTACTTCATAGTTTATGACAGTCCATGTGTTGTTGGTCATGCATTGACTGGAATTACAACTGCTATTGGTGGATATTCAAATTATCCTGCTAATAAAGTTGGAATTATATCTGCTGGAGATAACCTTGGAGGAATCTTTAGAGTTGAACAAGTAACGCCTGGAGACACTGTTTCTGGACTTGTTACTGTGACATGTGCCTTCCAGCCAGGACCTAACAATAACAGTGATATTCAGGTTGGAATTGGATCTACTTCAATTCTTATTGATACCTTCTACGGTAAATATACATGGGGTCAAATCTACGGATACCAGAATAGAGGTGCCGGAACTCCGAATGAATTCTTTGTAAATCCAGATAACGGTCTAACAGGATTATCTACTGCAGCAGTGGTGTCCAGACTTAAACCATTAACTTAACCACTAAATAAAGAAAAAACATTAGATAAATGCCTGCCATTATATCCGAACAATTCAGGATCCTGAATGCCGAGACTTTTACGAAAAGTTTGGTTGGTGTTGGATCTACTGTAAATAAGTACTATGCTTTCTTGGGATTACCTAATTCCATAGAACCTAAAGCAGGTGGAACTGCAACATGGGCGACTAACACTCCTTCTCCTTTGGATGGATTCCAAGAGGAATATTCCATTAAGGAATCTATTATTGCGATGAAGAAAATTACGGACAAAGATGTTCGTAGACTTGTTCGTAAAGTTAAGTGGGTTGCAGGTACGACATATGAGATGTACAGACATGATTATAACATCTATAATTTAACTCCGATTACCAGTCAGGGTAGTCTATATGAGGCAAATTATTATGTTGTGAATGATGATTTAAAAGTTTATGTGTGTTTGCAGAATGGATCAGACCCAGAGAACGCAACGGGTCGTCCTTCATATGACCAACCAACATTTATTGACCTTGAACCAAGGGCAGCTGGTACAAGTGGAGATGGTTATGTTTGGAAGTATCTTTACACTATTAAACCTTCTGAGATTGTAAAATTCGATTCTCTTGAGTATATTCCAGTTCCAGAAAATTGGGGTGATACTGGAGAAACAGTTGCAACTAAAAATAATGCAATTGATGGAAAGATTGAAGTAGTTGTTGTTAGTTCTCGTGGTACTAACTATCAACCTATTTCCACATCATTTGCTAATATTCCTATCCTTGGTGATGGTACTGATGGGAAGGCAACCATTACTGTTGATTCATTCGGAAAGGTCTCAGAGGTATTCGTAACCGATGGTGGTACTGGATATACTCATGGATCTATCCAATTCTTCCCTGGCGCGCCTGGAAGTGAATCAGGAGGTCCACTTGCTAACCTTACCAATACTGGTATTGGTACAACATCTGTTGCTAATTTCGATGTTATTATTCCACCAAAAGGTGGACATGGATATGACATTTATAGAGAATTAGGTGCATATCGAGCACTTCTCTATGCAAGATTCGAGACATTGGAGACTAACCCAGACATTATTGAAGGCAATGACTTTGCCAGGGTTGGAATTGTAAAAAATCCTACTGTTTTTGGATCAGATAAAGAACTTCTTGATACTTCTATTGTTAGTGGACTGAAAGCGATTAAGATGGCTGGTGTTACTACTGCAACAACGTATGCAGTTGATGCTGAGATATCACAAACAGTTGGTTTGGGATCAACTGCCATTGGTTATGTTGCTTCTTGGGATAAAACTACTGGGGTACTTAAGTATTACCAACCAGCGGGACTTGCATCCAGTGAAACTGGATATAAGATTATACCATTTACTTCTAATCCAAATGCTGGATATGGAGTAACAATTGCTGGATCATCAGTCGTTGGACCTCTATGTGAGATCAATTCTGGATTTAATGGTGTAAGTACGTCAATAAATAATAAGACTTACCAATTAGGAATGAACTTTAGTGCTGGTATTTCCTCTGCTGAATATAACACCAAATCAGGTGAAATAATTTACATTGATAACAGAACCGCTATTCCTCGTTCTGCAAGTCAGAAGGAAGACATCAAGATAGTACTGGAGTTTTAAAAGAAAATGCCACAAAATACTAATCTAAATTCATCTCCGTACTTTGATGATTTTAGTGATACTAAGAATTATCAAAGGGTACTATTCAAGCCTGGCCTCCCAATCCAGTCAAGAGAATTAACTACTTTACAGTCTATTCTCCAGAATCAGGTTGAGAAGTTTGGTAAACACTTTTTTAAAGAAGGTGCAGTAGTGGTTCCTGGCCAGTTGGCTTACGAATCTGAGTATACTTGTGTGCAAATTGACGATACTCATTTGGGTATCCCCGTTTCACTTTATCTTGATGCTCTTAAGGGTAAAAAGATCAAAGGTGAGACAAGTGGTGTAACTGCAAAAGTAGAAGGTTATATTACTAATAGAACATCAACTAAAGGAAACTATACACTTTATATCAAGTACCAAAGTTCCAGTGATACTGATTTCTCCAGACAGATTTTTGCTGATGGTGAGAATCTTTTAGTACAGGAAGATGTTACATATTCTTTGTCCAGTATTAGATCTGGATCAAGTTTTGGTACAACTTTAATCTCTAATGCAACTGCAACAGGATCTGCTGCTAAGATTGCTGAAGGTGTATATTTCATCAGAGGTTTCTTTGTAACAGTTAGTGCTGCTACAGTTATTCTTGATCAATATACCAACAAACCTTCTTATAGAATTGGATTACTGATTAAAGAGGAACTTGTAACTGCCTCTAATACAGATAACGATCTATATGATAATGCACGAGGATTCTCAAACTTTGCTGCGCCTGGTGCTGATAGATTCAGGATATCAACAACATTAGTTAAGAAAGCACTCACAGATTTCAATGATGAGAATTTCATTGAATTAATGAGGATTAAAGATGGTGAAATAATTCGGTTTGTTAAAGAGTCTAATTATAATCTTATTCGTGATGAGTTAGCCAGAAGGACTTATGATGAGTCTGGTAACTATTATATTAGACCATTCCCAGTTGTTGCAAAAGAGTCTTTAAACAACAGAATTGGTAATAATGGATCATACTATGCAAATCAATTAACTCAACAGGGTAATAAACCAGTTGATAGTTTGATGTGTTTGTCTATAGGGCCAGGTAAAGCCTATGTTCGTGGTTTTGAAGTAGAAACATTAAATACAACCACTGTTGATGTTCCTAAGTCAAGAGTAACAGAAAAAATTAGGAACGAATCAATACCTTTCAGTGTTGGTAGACAGATAGAACTTGATAACGTTCATGGATCACCAGATGTTGGTATTTCTACAACATCTTATGTAAAACTCTATAATAAGAGAACTGCTACGCCTGGAGTGGCAAATGGTCTTCAAATTGGAGTTGCAAGACTCTATGATATGAAGTTAAAGAACATTGCATATTCTGGTGCAGATACGGTATTTGAATCTTCTTTATATGATGTTCAAACGTTCACATATTTGAATCTTAATACTGCAGTTACAACACTACAAGTACCTCAATATATTGAAGGTAGAAGTAGTAATGCTGCTGGATATTTGTATGAGTCTGTTAGTGGTAGAAATCAACTTATTCTCTATCAAACAGTTGGAGAATTCCAAGAAGGTGAAGAGATCTGGGCTAATGGAAATGCTATCTCCAGATCAATTACAAGAGTTGATGATTATGGTATGCAAGATGTATTCCAGTTCGTTGGAACAGGTTCTACATTTACTGCAGACCCAAGACTAACAATAGGAAGTTTAATAGCTCCTACTGCAACACAGTTTACTGTTACAACAGGTAGTGGTGGTGTTTCTACAGTTACTTCACCTAACGCTAATTTCTCACAAGTTGGTCTTGCAACAGGAAATATTTTAAGTTATAGTGTTGCTGGAAATTCAACACCATCTTATGCTGCAATTAAGTCTATTTCCAGTGTTGAATTAGTCGTTGAAGCAACTACAACAGTTTCTGGTGTATGTACTGGTACATTACCCGCTGCAAACGCTACTACAAGTGATCTATTTAAGACTACACTTGAAGTTCAAAATAATTCTAAGGCATACCTATTCTCAGAATTATCTAAACCTAATGTTGCATCGGTTGATTTAAATGGTGCAGATATTATCTTTAGAAAGTCATATGCAATTACTGTTGCTAATAATGCATATAGTGGTACTTTAGAGTCAGATTCAAACTTAACTCTGGAACCATTTGATGAAGAAGATTATAACTTATCTTTCACAAATAGTGGAACAATTGAACCACTTAATAATCAGAAATTAACTGTAAGTGGAAGAACAGCTACTTTAAGTAATTTAAATACTGCTTCTGGGCCTGCTGTTCTTACAGTTACTTGGAAGAAAGTAAATGTAAAACCAAAGAATAAGATATTTAAGAGATGTTCTACAACTACAATTACAACATCTGCTAAAAGTTCTTCTGGTATTGGTGCTACTACAACCAATAATGGTTTAACATATTCATCTACATTTGGTACAAGAGCTGAAGATAGAAGAATTTCTCTTGGTGTACCTGATGTTGCATATGTCTTATCTATTCTTGAGTCATCATCAACATCCAATCCTCAATTACCTACATTGGTATTGACGAATTTAAATACTAATATTTTAAATGCAGTTGTTGGAGAATCAATAGTTGGTAAAGATTCAGGTGCTTCTGCAGTTTTAGTTGATACTAACAGCACTAATGAAGTTAAATTCGTTCATCAAAATGAAAATTCATTCCAAGTAGGAGAAGAAATTATATTTGAAGAATCGAATGTAACTGCTGATGTTTTAGCATTTGTTCCAGGCGATAAAGATATTAGAAATAACTTTGAGTTTGATCCTGGCCAAAGATTAGATTATTGTGATTTCTCTGCAATCGTAAGAAGACCTGGCACAGAAGCTCCAACAAGGAGACTAACAATTATCTACAATAACTTTGTTATTGAGAACTCTGACCCTGGCGACTTTGTAACAGTTAATTCTTATGATGAAAAACTTTATTCTGACGCAATACCATTTGTTGGTAGTATTCCTGGCGCAGATATTATTGACTTAAGACCAAGGGCAACTTCTGCTGCTTCTGGTTATTCTCCTTTTGAATTTAACGCAAGAGTATTTGATCCATTTACTTCATCTTCTACTCACGTAGTTGCTAAAGATAAGTCTTTCAATCTTACTTATGATTACTATCTTGGTAGAATTGACAAACTTTATCTAACTAAAGATGGAATATTCACTCTGGCACAAGGTATTCCTGCAACTGAACCAAAACTTCCTAACCCTATAGAAAATGCGTTAGAAGTTGCAACTGTAACCTTGCCTCCATATGTTTACGATGCAAGTGAAGTTAAGTTGCGTTTAGCAAATTATAAGAGATACCGAATGAAGGATATCTCTATAATCGAGAATAGACTTAAGAATATTGAATACTATACATCATTGTCACTTCTTGAAAGTGAAACTGCAAATATGTCCTTAAGGGATCCACAGACTAACCTTGATAGGTTTAAGGCAGGATTCTTTGTAGATAACTTCAAGTCTGTTGTTGCTGGTGATGTAACTAATAGTCAATTTAGAGCAAGTATTGATGCTGTAGAGGGTAGATTACGTCCACAACACTATACAACTTCTATTGACCTATTATTGGGATCAGAAGCAATTGTTGGTGCTGCAACTTCATCTTCTCCATCTGCTGATTATAGATTCGTTACCGACCTTGGAGACGCTAACGTTAAGAGGATAGGTGATGTTGTATGTTTAAACTATAGTGATACATCTTATCTTGAAAACAAGTTTGCAACAAGAATTGAGAATGTAAACCCATTTGCTGTTGTCAACTGGATTGGTCAGATTGAATTAAATCCAGGCACAGACACATGGATTGAGACAAGAAGGAGTTCTGCTACCTATGACATAGAAGGATCCTACAATGGGTTCATGGGTCAGACTGGTGCAGATAGTAATACTGGTCTATCTCCAATTGATTGGGGTTCATGGGAGACAACATGGACAGGATCAAGTGTATCTACTGGTCCTTCGGTATTCAGTGATACTACAACGACTATGACTGGTAGAACTACCAGAAGAGGTCAATATGGAGAAGGTGGTCGTCATGGTGTTCCCATTACCACAACTACCAATTTCACTGATAGAACTATTAACTTCAGGGAACAAACAACTACAACTACTTCTAATCAATCAAGGGCAGGTATTCAGTTTAGAGTTGGTGAAAGATTTGATACTACAAGTCTTGGTGACAAGGTAGTTTCAACTGAAGTTGTTGCTACAATGAGATCAAGGAATATTGAGTTTGTTTGTAGAAGACTTAAGCCTAATACAAGACTTTATCCATTCTTTGATAACATTGATATGAGTAAGTACGTTGTACCTAAACTCATTGAGATTGAAATGGTTAGTGGTACATTTGGACCTGGCGAAGTTGTAGAAGGAAGTCGTCCAAATACTAACGCTGATGCAATTAGATTCAGGTTAGCAAATCAGAATCATAAGTATGGTCCTTATAACAATCCAACACAGACATATAAAGAGAATCCTTATTCTCCTTCAAATGCAATATCTTCAGCATATTCTTCTACAAGTACACTGTTGAACGTTGATACTGCTGCTCTTGAATTACAGGCTGCATCTGGTTTCTATGGTTACATAACCAAAGATATGAAACTGATTGGTCAGTCCAGTGGTGCTATTGCAAAAGTTAAGGACATTAGATTAATTACAGATAAGGCTGGAGTTCTTCTTGGATCTCTATACTTACCTGATCCTACTGTTCCTGCTGCACCATCATTTAGTACTGGTACTAAGACATTCACTTTAACAACCAGTGCTGCTAACTCCACAATTTCTGGATTTACAGATAGTTCCGCTGAAGCAAACTTCACTTCTTCTGGTACTCTTCAAAACATTGAAGCAAGTACTCTGAGAATGAGAAATGCTGATGTTCAAAGAGTTCCACATTCAGACTCCAGAACAATCACCAGTAGTTCCAGTAGATTGGTTACTGATGTTAACTTTAACAACAGATCTACCAGTCAGACAAGATGGGTTGACCCTCTTGCACAATCATTTGAAGTACCAGATATCAACGGTGTTTATCTAACTAAGTGTGATATATTCTTTAGTGCAAAAGATACAAAACAATTACCAGTTACACTTCAAGTAAGAACATTACAAACTGGTTTACCTACTCAGGAAATTCTTCCTTTTGGTGAAGTTATTCTTGATCCAGATGATGTTGTTCTTTCTCAGGATGGTTCTAAGGCAACTACGTTTACATTCCCATCTCCTGTATATCTTGAAGGTGGTGGTGAGTATTGTTTAGTTCTCCTTTCTGCATCTAACGAATATTATGTCTTTATCTCCAGAATGGGTGAAGAGGACATTACCACTGTTAATTCTGCTGATTCAGAGAAGATTATTGTTTCTTCCCAACCATTACTTGGTTCACTATTCAAGTCACAGAACGGTGCTACATGGGATCCAAGTCAGTTAGAAGACCTTAAGTTTAACCTTTATAGGGCAGAATTTACATCTGAAGTTGGTAGAGTTAATTTCTATAACCCAGATTTAGAAGTAGGAAACAGACAAATTGTTTCTCTTGCTCTTGATCCAATTGATATGGTTGCTGGCAACACTATAGTTGGTTTAGGTAAGAGTCTTACTACTACTGAAGTTTCTGGACTTAGTGAAGGTACAACAATCTATCAGGAAAATAATCCAAACTTTAGTGCAAATCTAAGTAAAGTTCTTGGTGCTGTTGGAATTGGAAGTGATCTATTACTAACCAATGTTGGTACTGGATTTACTAACTCATCCATTGTTTATAATAATGTTCCTTTGATCTCACAGATAGGTAGAGGATCTGGAGCAGAAGTTAGTCTTCATGTTAACAATAGAGTTGCTGTTGCTGCTACCGTATCGGTTGGTGGTACTGGATATTCTGCTGGTGATGTAATGACTATTGATTACTCTAAGACAGATAGTTTTGGTAAGGATCTTAGATTGACAATTCCTAATAACGTTGGTGTTATTAGTGCGTTTAATACGATTCTTATTGATCAAATTCAAGGACAACCAAAGATTGACGCATCTTCCGCAATTGTATATGTTGGAGGTGGTAATACAAATACTGTTAATGGTGGATCCATTAAGTATCTTCAGAATGTATCTGATGGATTACATTTCAGAGTAAGACATCAAAATCATGGTATGTACTCAGAACTTGATCAGGTTACACTCAATGGAGTAGAATCTGATGTTAAGGCTGAGAAGATAACTGCTGCTTTTGATTCTTCAAGTACATCTGATATTTCAGTTTCTTCTGTTGGTATCTTTACTGCATTTGAGAATCTACCAGTAGATAGTTCTAATCCAGGCTATATTAAAATTGGAAATGAAGTTCTTAAGTATACTGGTGTAAGTACATCTAATGGTACTGTAACAGGTATTACAAGATCTATTGATTCTACTAAGGCTGGAGATTACAACGTAAATGATATTCTTCACAAGTATGAATTGAATGGTGTATCTTTAAGAAGAATTAACACAACTCATAAGTTCTCCGATTCAGATCTTGCCACATATCCAATTGATGTTGATCATTATTGGGTTAAGGTTGGTGTTTCTTCTCGTGGTGTTGATAGAGCTGCAAGTAACTCTAATAACTTCCCAGAGTTATATTGGAGAGAAACTAAGTCTGGAGGAAGTTACGATCAACAATATGTTATGGTCGGTGTTCCATTCGGACCTCAAGCAACACAGAACATTCCATACAATGTACTTAGACCAAATGTTGGTACTTTAATACCAGATGGTACTAATTTGGAAGCTAAGGTTAGAACCTTTAGTGGTAATAGTCCTGATGGTAATATGGATGCCTATGTTGATATGGGATATGAAGCAATATCCTTGAATAGTAATAATACTTTCAATTCTCCAAGGATAATTGGTTCTAAAACAAATGAACTTAATAGATTGACTGACTTCCCAGGCAGAAAGTCATTTACAATGCAGTTCTTTATGAGTACTCTTGATACCAAAGTCACTCCAATGATTGACTTGGATAGAGTTAATGTTATTACTACAATGGATAGAATTAACTCTAAGGTTACTGATTATGCAACTGATTTAAGAGTTAATTCACTGGATTCAGATCCAAGTGCTGCAATATATCTTTCTAAGGTTGTTAATCTTGAGAAGGCTGCAGATGCATTGACAGTTATGTTTGATGCATATAGACATCCAACAAATGATATTAGAGTTCTGTATAGGATATTCAGAGTGGATGCTCCACCACAATATCAATTATTTGAACTATTCCCTGGCTTTGATAACTTAGATTCTGTTGGTAATATTATTAATAAGGCGAAAAATAGTGGAAGACCAGATAGAAGAATCTTGGCTTCTACAACAGTAAATGATTATAAAGAATATAAGTTCACAAGAGGAAATCTTCCACAGTTCAATGGATTTCAAATTAAAATTATAATGAGTGGTACAAACTATGCGTTTGTTCCTAAGATTAGGGATCTAAGAGCTATTGCATCTATCTAATGAATAAAGTAAAGGTCAAGGACAGTACCTCTCTTTACAGAGATACTGATTCTGGTGCAATAATTAATTGTTCTGATACTGAGTATGATTCTTATATAACACTCAAACAACAGAAGTTAAAAGAAGTGGTCGATTTGGAGACTCAGAAAAAAGATATTGACAATTTAAAGAATGAAATTACTGAAATCAAGGGCCTACTGAGTCAGGTCTTGAATAAATTGTCATAAATAACTAAAATTATACTTTTGACAGATGACAGCAAGAAATGTCAATATAGTTTTGGATCAGGGAGTAGATTTTGAAGCTACTTTTACTATTAAGAATAATAATAATTCTTCTTTGAATTTAACTGGTTATACTGCCGAATCTAAGATTAAAAAACATCCTGAAGCTACTAAGTTTAATACTTTTGCTGTATCTTTTCCCGATAGAGTAAACGGTGTAGTGAAGGTATCTCTTGCTAGCACTATTACTTCCACAATAGAAGGTGGAAGATATGTGTATGATGTTGTCTTGACTTCTCCCAATGCATATAAGACAAGACCTATTCAGGGTAATGTCTTAGTAATCCCTGGCGTATCATAATGGCAGATTACTTAGTCACTTTAAATCAACCAGGCAACTATAATGTCGGAGTTGATTATGAAATCCCTTCCAAGTCTATCCAATACGGTAATATCGTATTAGATGGTATTACTGGAATGAATGGTATTGGAAAAACATTTGCATTGGCTGATCAGGGAGCCTCATATAATCCTAATAATAACCAACAACTTCTTGTAACTAAAAACGGTCTTTTACTTGACCCCTCATCTGATTATAACATTTCTGGTAATCAGATTGTATTTGCAACTCCTCCAGCATCAAATGACGATGTAGTCATGATTGCTTTGGCTGCAGCTGCAGATCTTACAAGAACTGTCAATTATGTCATTGATAGTGGAAGTACTCCAATGCTTCCTGGCGACAAAGGTAAAATCACAATTGATGTTAGTGGTGTGATTGAATCTATAAAAGTATTATGCGATCAAACAGGAGATATTGTATTTGACATCTCCAAATGTACTTTTGCACAGTATCCTAATTTTACCAGTATTACCAGTGGTCAACAATTACAATTGCAAAATACAAATAAACACTTTGACGATGTACTAAATAATTGGGTGACTACCATAGTCGCTGGTGATATTCTTAGTTTTAACGTTATTAGCGTTACTGGCATTAGAAGGCTATTAGTCTCTCTAAAATTAAAATTATAAATACATTATAGTTCTAAACGTCTAACCCTTCCAGAGGTAGTTCTCAATGGCATTACTCGTTCCTAATATTGGTGAAATTGAATCGCTACGTTATCTGATTGCTCAGAATAACTTTGTTGCTGACTTAGAAGATAACTCACCACGAAATCTTGTACTGAAACTCTTTACAAGTAACACTACTCCTGCGGAGTCGGACGTACCAGCAGCTGCTGCGTATTTTGAACCATATATTGATGGTAACGTCAATGGTTATGGTACTACCGCAAATACTGGTTATCCAAACTGTGTGAACAACAGAGGAGACCAAGATTATAACCAACAGTACGGAATACTGTTGAATGGATCACGTTGGGTTATTAAGAACGTTGGTAGTGGTACAACAGCCACATACCCAGAACAGACTTTCACCTTCACTGGACCTGCAGGTAATATTTACGGTTACTATGTAACTCGTGCAAATAACATGCCTGTTGCAGTACAAGGTGTTGTACACGGTGCGAGTGTTGGTATTGGAACTACAGTTACTAAGGGTAACAACACAGACCCATGTATCGGAGTTGTTGGTAACTCTTACTTCACTATTGACCCACAGGTTAGTATCAATGATTTAACTCTTGGTCAGTATGTTGCTGGTAACGCAGGTGTTCAGACAGGAACTCGAATAATTGGTATTGACCGAGCATTGCAAGTTGTATATCTCGACAAACCTCTTATTGATAACATTCAGGTTGCTACCGACCCAAGTATTACATTTAGTTTCGGTAAGATTGCCTTCACTAATCACGGTTTACGTCGTGGAGACATTGTTTACGTTAACTCTGGTGCGGGTAACACTACTCTTGAGTCTAATGTTTACACAGTCTTTGATGTACCAAACGCAGATGAGTTTGTAACAACTCCTTCGATGACTGCTACATCTAACGGTGTACTTGGACTGAATACTGCTACACTATACTCCAGTATAATGTACGCTGAGAGATTCACAAACGGTCCTTACAACATTCAGAACAACGGTGACCAAATTAAGATCACTCTAAACGTTGCTCTCGACTAATAGAAACACTAAATATCAATATGTGGGGTCTGCTTTATATCAAAGTGGGCCCTTTTTAATTATAGGGGGTAGATTTTGACCGTATTTGTCTACGACAATACGAAGATAGATGAATTCGTCACAGAGGACAATGGTGATGTCACCATCGGCCATGGGACGATAGTTGACTATGGCGATATAGTAGATACTCCTGTAATTGATAGAGACGCAAATTATTTTAACTTACATTATTGGGGTGAGATAATATACACAGAGGATGTAGTACCATTTGGTCCTATAGCCACCCTAACAAGCGACACATACTATCAGGTTATATTCCCATCAGATAGTACAGTATTATTCGACGTAGGTGCTGCGGCACTGACCAATCCTGTTAGACCTTGGGTTGGTTCTGGTACAATATTCGAGATTGGTCATGGACTGGAAAGACTGGTTATACCAGATCTTGGAGCGGCTGGGCCAGTCATCTTCACCACCACTGGTGTAGCTAATGAGTCATATAGTAGATCAACCTATACGGGTTCTGGTGTTGTAGCTCAACTCAGCAAAGATGCTGCAACCGAATTAGATCAAGTTTATCCTTGGAATGGATCAGGTACACTCAATGTATCTGGAACTACTACAACTCCATACCAAGACGCTTACATTCCTGTTGTTAAGAATGCCCTGAAAGCTAAGGGTGCTTCAACCGAGAATGTAATCTTTAATTACTCTCGTGATCCAGACGATAAGTGGTCTGCTGATAATTACGGTTCTATCGAAGTAAGGCAGGGTGCTGCATTTGATAGTGCTGATACTACATTTGACGATACAATTGAGGATCCTCTCGCTAAGGAGACCTCATTCAGTGATACTATTCAGGTCACTGCTGAAGACTACGGTTCAATAGCAGATGCAGTAACTTCATCCAGAGATGATGGAGTTATTGAAAGGAAATTTGGTGGTCAGATATCTCTACACGAATACCAGGCATTTGGTATACGTGCTGCAGAATCTATACCATTCGCTTACGAAGGTTCTGGTGCTCTATTCAAGTACGCAGAATCCGAAAGTGTACTCACACCAGTTATTACTGGTTCTGGTACTATCAATGTATCTGGAACCAATTGGTTCAGTCAGGCTCCACAAAGTACCTTCTTTGGACTTGAAGGTAAGGCAACAATTAGTGGATCTGCTGACGAAAGATTTGTTCCTCAGACACCAGAAGGTACGGTACTGTTCACACAGTCTGGTACTGGTGCAGAAAGCTTTGCTTCTCAGGCTGGAGAACGTAAGGTATTACTTAGACTTACTGGATCTGTATCCGATGTCAGTATTGTTACTGGTAGTGGTGATAAGTCTGGTACAGTACTTTACAATATTAGTGGTGGATATACCGATCTTAAGGCCGTCAAGGCAGATGGTAATATCAACCTCTTCGATATTACTGGAGGGATGCAACAGGGTATACCTGTATTCACTCCTTCTTGGTTCTCTCCACTTGGAGATCAAGATCTTGTCGAGAACGATTGGGGTCTGTGTGTTGCAACTCCAACTCAGACTCCAGAGGATTGGGGTCCAATCGTCACGAACGACGAGACTATTCCGAAGGAAGCAGAGAATTGGGGATACCTACTTCCAGACTTCAACTGGATGCAACTTGGAGGAGAACATTATCCAAACCTCGATTCCTTCTCTACAGGGGATTCCTCTTGGACAAGACAGACTTCTGCTCTTACAGGAATTGCAACCTTCATGCTATCGGAAGATCCCGATATTGCATTTGCACTTGGTTACGAGTCTTCTGGAAAATCTGGTATTGCTACACACAATGCTGGTATATTCATATCTGGAGAACTCTGGTTATCACAGGCTCCACAACACACTGTATTCGGTGAAGAAGGCAAGTTTACCTTCGAGAGTACTGCTAACGAATCTATCACTCCTTGGATTCCTGAAGGTAGCGGTAGTCTCTTTGCGATTGGTGGACATGCAGAGGCCACTACCAAGGCATACCTACAAGGAGATTACTCCTATCTTGGTGGTACTGCTGGTCAAGTCTTTAGTCCTGCACCGAAAGGTACTGGTACAATTACCCTCAGTCTGGGTAGAGAAGAAGGTCAGACCTATCTTAGAATTATTGATCTTCCAGATGATGCCTTTGGTGGAACATGGAACATTCGTGGTGGTGCCACGGATGAGAAGAATACTGATTCTTACAATGAATCCTCTATCTGGTATGGTGCAGAGGACGAGAATTGGGGTCTACTTTCTGCCGATCCTGGCTTTGGATTTGATCTTGGTGAACTTGGAAGTGCAACTGGAACTGAGACATTTGACGATGAAAGTAATACATATGACCAAGATGTTCTCTTCAGTAACAATGGTCTAACATACGACCAAGGATCTGGTGGTGTTTCTATACTACCATCCTTCGATAAGACTGATCAGTACAGTGTTGATCTTAGTAATACTGTCAATTCTGAAGACTTCGGACTTGTTGGACCAAGTTCTGTTGGAGGTCCTCCATACGATCAATATCTATATCCACACAATACTGGTTTCACTCATCAGACTGGAATCAACAATGGATATCTGGATTATGGTTGGGTCAATTCTCCTACCAACGATCCAAGTCGCTTCCCATTTGGTCTTGGTCCATCTATTGTTCAACCAACTCCAGCATCCAAGACTCAGTGGATTCCCAAATATCACGGTAAAGGTACACTTATCGTTTCTGGCCTTGGCCTTGAAAATGTTGCTGTTGCAAGCAGTACAACAACACTATTCGACTTTGTTGGTACTACTTCTCCAGAGAGATTCGTTGCTCAGACTCCAGACCGTACAGTTCTATTCGATACAACGGGAACTCTTGCAGAATCTTATACAAGAGATTTTGTTGGTACTGGAAGTATTGCTCTTACTCAGACTCAAGCAGTTGGGTTTACCACTTACAGAAGGATCATCTTCCCACCATCAAGTGGTATTACAACCATCAGTGGTGCTTCAGTCGAGAAATGGAGTGGAGATCCTCCAGAAGGTACATACCTACACATTGTTGGTGGAGCATACTCCGACCTCAAGGCTGCATACGCCACTCAGGCACAGAAAGTCACATCGAGACTTTATGGGGAACTCAATCATCCTCAGATCGACTTTACTCCTCATTATGGTATCGACAGAAATATCGGTATCGAAACAGGAATTACATTATCGCCTGGTGGTGGTACAGACAGAATTACTGGTATTACAACTGCCAGCTTTATTCCGAACTACCCAGGCGGTCAATCTGCACTCGATGGAAAGGGTGGAAACACTCACGAAGTTCTTACCTTCAGTGGTCGTTCCATCTCCAGAACAAACGCACCTATCAGTACTCACGGTGTTATCTACATTCTGGGTATTGGTACTGCTGGAAACGGTGTTGGAGGCCCAGACGAGACTGGAGATCTCGATGGAGTCGAATTCGGTGCAAAAGAACGCTTCGTACCCGCTACCGCATACGGTATTGGGTCGATCATGTTCGACTTTACTGGTACTGCACCAAGCAGACCAATCAAGGTCTTTGGATATTATGGAGACGACAGAGACCCTGGCGCTGGTACAAGTGGTCAAATCAGTATCAGGAACGAAGGTGCAGTTGGTTCTTCCGAGAAACTGGTTGTTCAGACAGTTGGAATATCCACATACAACTTCAGTGGCGCATACTCAGATCTCAAGAAAACATTCACAGAAGTTGGATCTGGATCTCTATACTCCATTGGTGGATCTTCAGAGAATGCTGCGGCTGCAGAACTTGTTGCTGGAACTTCCATATTCAATGGAACTGCACAAGAGTCCTTCATTGCTCAGACTCCAGAAGAAACTGCAACACTTACACTTTCTGGTACAGGAAAGGCACAACGCAGATTCGAGCCTGTTGGTTCTGGTACTATCAGTCTCAGAGGAGATATCAATCCTATTACGGGTGTCAGACTATCTGCAACTGGATCTGGTTCTCTATTCGGATTTGGTTCTGGTGCAGAGGCAGTTCCATATCAGGGATTTGCAAGTTCCGTTCTTGTCGATATTGCTGGAGAGGCAGATACAAGATGGTTCGCAGTCTTCCAAGACTTCATTCCATCTGGATCTCTTACAATTTCTGGGGAACTTTCCCATCCACTTATCGACTTCACTCCAGCAGAAACTGGTGGTGGATTCTCAACATTCTTTGGATCTGCAGAAGTATCAACTCATCCACAAGAGATTGGTATTGGTACAGTTACAGTTTCTGGTACTGCAATTCCAAGATTCGCAAGTCAGGCTGGCGAAGGCACAATTCTTTACGATCTCAAGGGCGCTTCTGCAATCACGAAGCTTCATTGGGTATATCAAGACTTTGTTACCTCTGGTACTCTTACGATTCTTGGAGATGCAGACGAGTCTCTACAACACATCTTTGGATACTACGGAGACGACAAAGATCCTGGCACATCGGGTGGATTTACATTCTCCAATACTCCTCTCGTACACCCATTTGTCGATTACACTCCACATTATGGAATTGGCAAGGCAGTTCTTTATGGAATCAGTGGTACTGTTGGGATATCAAGGGCATTCCCACCAGTTATCGGTACAGGATCCATCAAGAAACTTGCATCTCTCGATGAAGCATATGCAAGAAGAGGATATCAAGGCGCTGGTATTGTTAACTTCTTTGGTGCTGCTCCAACTGAAATTCTCGCCTTTGAGGAAGGTAGATCCTACGTTGTTATCATATAATGTATAAATAAACTTGAAGCATAACTATTTGACCTCTGACTCATGACAAAGCAGGTTCAATTTAGGAAGGGTACAACCGCTGAACACTTTAACTTCACTGGAGCCCTTGCTGAGATTACCGTTGATACGGACAAGAATACCGCTGTTGTACACGATGGTGTAACGCCTGGCGGATTTGAACTTGCTAAGTCAAGATGGACATTTGTTAGTGCGAACTATACTGCAGGTACGAACCAGAAGTATACAGTAGACTCGACAAATTCCCCCGCAGGTTTTAATTTAACACTTCCGACTCCTCGTGCTGTCGGTGACTGGATTTGGGTTGAAGATTTTTCTAATTTCCTAAGTGTCCATCCTATAAATATTGTATCTACATACGATTTTGAAAACGGACATCTTGTAAAAGCGTCATCACCTTTCATTATGGACGTTTCGGGTGCGTCAGTAACCTTCATTTGGAATGGAACTCTGTGGAAGATATTCAACAACAGGAGTAGTTAACAATGGCACTAACCCTAAGTAATTCAATTTCGGGTGAATTCGTCCCATCGGAATCATCGGGTTTTTTCACGTATGCCTTGAGAAGAGATGCAGAACATATGCTCTATTTCTCCAAAGTTAGTGCTGCAGGAACAGAATTAGGTGAATTCTATCGGAACGATGGAACCGCTATACCAGAATTCGGTGATGGAATAGATTATGGTTGTTATGACGTAGGCGTTGGTAAAACATCAGTTATCCGTAACGATGTTGCAACTGACAAAAAAGCCTTAGATGACCCGAATGATAAATATCAACAGATCCGCTTTGACAGAAGGAATTTATATTATTACATAGACGATGATGGCTTTTTCGTTATTAGGTTCAATGGACCTGACTATAATTATACTTCTATCGGACCAAAATAACCCCAATCAGATAATTATCAGGAGCAAAAATGGCTGAGTTTAGACTTGGAAGAGTAAAATTCAACTGGACAGGTAATTGGACTCCAGCAAAGTCCTACCTCATTGACGATATCGCCAAGTTTGGTGGTAATACTTACGTGGCGACCGCAAACCACACGTCAACGGCCAGTACATCGGATTTTTACGCAAACGATTCAGGAAACTGGAATGTACACATTGAGGGCCTTGAACAAAAGGGTCAATGGGTAACTTCCACCTATTATCGTATCAACGATTTGGTGACATTCGGTAACGTAGTTTACCGTGTTACTGCTGCACATACTTCAGAAGGAACCTTCATCGATAAGACGAAGGTTGTCGAGTATGTTGCGGGATTCAAATCCGAGGGGGACTGGTTAAACGGTACGGAGTATCAAGCAGGTGACGTTGTTAACTACAACGGATCTTCTTATGTTGCTCTTACAACTTCTCTCGCTGGATACAACCCTCCACAAAACTTAGGACTTTCTACAGATCCTAACGCAAAATGGAGTATATTGTCAGACGGTCTTGCTGGTGCCGCCATAACATATACAGAAGGAACTTATTACAGAGGTGACCTAACTCAGTACGGTGGTAACATTTACCGTCATAAGATTGGTGTCACAACTAACGTATCTCCACTTCAGGTCGGTTTAGGAACGATTGCTCCCGAATCTTGGACTGGTACTGATGTATGGGATCTTTTAGTTAAAGGATTTAACTTTGTAGGTAGTTTCTCAACTACATACACCTATCATCCAGGCCACCTTGCAAGATATGGATCTGATTCATACCTATCGGTTGGTTCATCCCACATAAACGTAGTTCCTACTGCTGGAATTGGAACGTTCTGGGAAGTACTTGCTCAGGGTGATTCTGGTGCTGCTCTTAACACCAAGGGTGACATTCTAAGTTACAGTGGTGGTAATGTAAGGATCGGTATCGGTTCTACAGGTTATGCTCTTGCAGTTCAGTCAGATGGATTGCCAGGATATGAGATTGTAGGTAACCAAACAAGAATTTACTATGTTGACTCCGAGGATGGAGTTGACTCAAACAATGGTCTTGCACCTAACTTGGCGTTTAAGACTATTAAACAGGCTTGCGTTGCTGCTCGTCCTAAGACTCCTGTTACAGGACTTGATTACACCTATCAAACTGGTGTTACTACTCTTACTGCGCCTGGTCACGGACTACAAAACACTGGTACGTTCGTTCAGTTAGCTGGACTTGAACTTGAGTGTCTATCAGGTGGTAACGTCTTCAACGTACTGAGTATGGTTTATAACAAGGCCGTTGGTCTTGCAACCGTTACTGCTATTGGTCTTGGTGGCGCTCCAGAAGTTGGAATCGGCACATACATCAGAATACGGAACATGAAGGTTCAGTATACTGGTTCTGCTCAATTCGCTCACCAATTCCAGAGTTCATTATCTAATGCAGTTATATCTGGTGGTAACTACGCTCACACATTTGTAAGTTGTGCAACTAACGGTGTTCAAATTGTTGGTGGTTCTAACGTAACACCTTCTAATGCTACTTACGATCCTGCAAATGGTAACTTAGTATTGACCCTTTCTGGTCACTCCTTATCAACTTCTGATAAGATTACCATTACGGATAACGCATTAACCTTCACTTGTACGATGAACGGTAATGCAAATAACCACACATATCCTCGTGTAACTGACCCAACTCGTGGTCAACAACTGAATATCACAGGAACAACAACTAATACTATTACAGTTAACGTTGGTTCTTCTCCTATAGTCAACTTCACACCAACTGCTGCAACATATAACCAAGTTACTGGTGATATGACGCTTACCATTGGTACTCATACGTTGACTGCTGGTACTTCAATCAAGTTGGCTAACAGTGGTATTACCTTCCGTTGTGCAATGGACGGATATACTACAGATCACGCTTATCCACGTAATACTGACCCTAAGTATAATACTTCAATTCCAATTACGGCAACAAGTACTAATACTATCACTATTAACGTTGGTGCTGCATCTGCAAACACAACTATTACAGGTCTGTTCCCTGCTGTACATACACAAGGAACATATCAGTTCCCAGTACAGGCTGTTCCCGATGCGAACTCTGTTACACTTAACGTTGGTGTTTCAACAGTTGATTACACTTACGTTCAGGAAGGAACTGCATTTGTTGGTCTAACAACAACTACATATCCAAGTATTGTTTCTAAGTCTTACTTCGAGGTTCTTGAAGTTCCTAACGGAGACGAGATTAAGATTAACGCTGGTATAACAACTCAGGCACATAGTTACGTTCAAGGTGGTCTAATGACTGACTTGACACCTGCTATCCTGAAACTATCTGCATCGCAGTTCTATGAGCAACTTCCAATTGTTGTTCCTCCTTACACTGCTATCGTAGGTAACGCACTTAGAGGTTCACAGGTTCTGCCTAAGGTTGGTACATCTGACGATGGTACTACACCTAATAACAGATCACAGATGTTCCAGATGTCTGACTCTACAACGATTCAGGCGATCTCCATGAAGGGTCTGGAAGGATTCCATTATGATCCTAATGCTCCTTGGGTACTTGACAATACAAACGTCAGGACTGGTATTGGTACAACTGCTGCTGGTGTATTCATCGCATTTAACCCAGATTCACCAATTAACGATAAGTCACCTTACGTTAAGGACTGTACTGCTTTCTCAGACAACGCTTCTGAGGCAGATCCTCCAAGATTTGGTGGTGCTGCGGTCGGTGTTCTCGCTGACGGTGGATTGCACAAAGAAGGTGCAAAATCAATGGTGTTTGACGCTTTCACGCACGTTGCTTCTGACGGTGCTGGATACCTACTTGACAAGAGTGCAATCGCTGAGATTGTCTCCTGCTTTACATACTACGCCCGTTGGGGATACTACTCAGGTGGTGGATCAAGAATCCGTGCTGTTGGTGGTAACAACTCTTACGGTGACTATGGTGTCATCTCTTCTGGATTCTCTTCTGAAGAGACTCCAAGAACCGCAAGAATCTTCGGTGATCTCCTTGCAGTTCAGAGTGCTACTAAGGCTGGTACAGTCTCAGTTGGTGCTACCATGTTCGGACAAACATCTAAGGCAACTGCATGGATGTTGAACGATCAGATTGCTTCTGATAAGATTTACTTCAAATATCAGGCTGGATACGGTAATGTTGGTCTTGGAACCACTGGATTCGTAGACGGTGAGATTGTATGGTTCGGTGCTGGTGCTGAAGGAAGTGCTGGTGTAGGTTCAATCACAGTCGGTACTGCTGCTTCTTCCACAACTGGACAGAAGGGAGGTATCCTTGAGGTTGATAATACTTCAGGAACACTACTTGTCGGTGACTCCATCGGATTAAGTACAACACTTTACGGTGCAGACGATAGATTCTATATTATTAACTCTCTAACAAACGTTGCTGCTGCCTCAACTTACTACGAGTGGAAGGCAGGATCAACCGCAGGCGTTGCCGTTACATTCACAAATCGTGCTACTCTGACAGTTTCGCCAGAGAAGACAATCGGTACATGGGATACACGTAACTCAGTTGCCGCTGGTTCGACAATGACCATCAGAACTCTGTTCTCACAGGTACGTCTAACAGGTCACGACTTCCTCGCAGTTGGTACTGGTAATAAGACTGAAACTAACTATCCTAATGTTGATCTCGCTGGAGTTATTCAGGGTAACGAGACTAACGTATACGGGCCTGGTAAGGTGTTCTTCGTATCTACCGACCAAGGTGGTAACTTCCGAGTTGGTGAATTCTTCTCGGTTGACCAGTTAACTGGACGTGCAACATTGGATGCTTCCGCTTTCAACCTGTCTGGTTTGACAGAATTGAGACTGGGTGCAATCGGTGGTCAGATTGGTGAGTCTATTAGTGAATTCTCTGCCGACCAAACAATGGCAGGTAACTCTAACAGTGCTTGTCCAACTGAGTACGCAGTACGTGGTTACATAACCCGCGGCGCAATGGGTACTAAGGCGATGACACCTCCAGTAGGTACAACCGCTCAAAGACCTGGCGGCGTTGATGATGAGTTCCAAACAGGTTGTATGAGATTCAACTCTGAATTAGGTGCTCTTGAGTACTACAATGGTTCTTCTTGGACACAACCAGGCAAACAAACCTACAGTACAATCTCAGGTGCAACTAACGTTCTTGCTGCTAACATCTACTTTGTTAACACAACAGGTGGTCCTATAACTGCAACATTACCTGCATCTCCTGACCTTGGAGATACAATTAGGTTCTATGACGTTGCTAAGACTTTCGATTCTAACGCATTGACAGTCAACCGTAACGGCAAACCAATCCAAGGTGATACTGCAAACTTGACAGTTTCCACAGAGGGTGCCGCATTTGAACTTTCCTACTCAGGTGCAACTTATGGATGGAGAATCTTCACCATCTAATGGTGGGTTCTCTACGTTGTTATTACTAAATACCATTAATCCAAGGCTGCTGTAAATGGCAAATTATAGATCATATCGAAAAGTAGTTGCTGATCAAGTTCCAAGTAACGAGATCAGCGTAGGAAAGCTCGTGCCTGGATCGGGTCCTTCATATTGTGTAAAACACATTTATGGAACTCCAAACTCATGTACTCCAGGCTGTTGTTGCAACTGGCAAGTTCCTTCTGGTACAACCAGAATAACATGGGAACTGTGGGGTGCAGGTGGAAATGGACATGGACATTGTTCATGTAACAGATGTCAGCACTTTAGAGGTGCTGCAGGTGGAACTTATAATACTAAGACTATCTCTACAACAGGTGGTTGTAACTACTCTGTATGTGCAGGTGGTGTTTATAGGTGCTGCTCAAGAGAGTGTAACGGTTGCACAGGTTGTTCATCCTATGTGAATGGTCATAACCTAAGTAACTTCTGCGCCAGAGGTGGTGCAAGGGGTTGTGCAAACGCTGACTGGTCAGTTCAGTGTACTTCTACTTGGTACTGCTGTGTTGCGCCAGGTGCTTGGGGCGGAGATTTCGCAATGGCTCCTCACCAGACAGGTTGGTCTGGTCACTGGGATTGTCAGTGCGGTCCGTCAATTACACAAGAATGTATGTCTGGTGCTCCATTCTTAGGAATGGGTGCTGAACATAGATCTGTTCACTGCTGGTCACGTTGCGGTTGTTGGACTGCTCCTTATGCGACTGGTGGACAGGGTGGTATCAACCAATACTGTGGTCGCTGTTGCGGTCAGGGTGGCCAGGGAGGATCTGGTATCGTTAGAATTACGTATTTGTAATCGGAGAACAAATGGCCAGTTATTCATCTTACAAAAAAATTAATGGAGATACCTTTGCAAGTGGTATCTTAGGAGCTGATAAGTTCAGTTCTTCTCCGACTTCCACATATGGTGTTAAGTGGGTATATGGAACCATGTGTAGGTGCTCGCCAGGTTGCTGTTGCAACTGGACAGTTCCAACGGGAGTAACAAAGCTTTGGATCCAATTATGGGGTTCAGGTGGTAATGGTGCAGGCGCTTGTTCCTGCAACAGATGTCACCACTATGGTGCATCAGGCGGTGGATACTATAATAGTCAAATAGTTTCCTCAAATGCTGGGTGTACTTATTCGGTATGTGCTGGTGGAGTTTATCCATGTCTCTCAAGAGAGTGTTACGGATGTCAAGGATGTTCGTCGTATGTAAATGGACATAACCTAAGTAACTTCTGTGCTCAAGGTGGTAGACGCGGAGACGCGAATACTTCTTGGTCTACTGAGTGTACTTCAACATGGTCATGTTGTGCATCTCCTACTCAATGGGGTGGACAAATGGCACTTGGTAACCATGCTCATGCATGGACTTCTTCTCGTTATGATACTTATAGAGGATGGTGTCACTGCTATAATCAGGGCATAACACCAACGTCTGCTCCATTGATTGGAACCTTTGTACAACAATCTACACGAGGATGTTGGATCCGTTGTGGTTGCTGGATTGTTCCTTATGGTAATGGTGGAATGAACGCTATGTCAAATTATTGTGGCTCAGGCCATTGTGGACAAGGTGGTACTGGTGGTGGCGGATTAGTTAAAATTACATACTTCTAACAGCAGGAGAAACGATGGCTACGTATTCATCATACAAAAAAATTAAGAACGACCAGATAGTCGATGCGACGATTCCATCTTCTGCTCTTGCTTCTGGTGCGTTCGCAAACTGGTGTGTCAAGTGGGTTTACGGTACACCTAACTCCTGTACTCCTGGCTGTTGCTGCGGATGGCAGGTTCCTTCAGGTGTTCAAAGAATTAACTTCGAGTTATGGGGTGCTGGAGGAAACGGACACGGATCATGTACTTGTTCCAGATGTCATAACTGGTTTGGTGCAGGTGGAGGATTCTATAATACAAAGACTATTGGAACGACTTCGGGTTGCACTTACACAGTTTGTGCAGGTGGTGTATACCGTTGTTGTTCACGAGAATGTGTAGGATGTTACGGATGTTCATCTTACGTTAACGGACATAACCTCAGTAATTTCTGTGCCTTAGGTGGTACAAGAGGTTGTGCAACTAACTCTTGGCCAAGTTCATGTTACTCTGAATTCCAGAGGTGCTGTGTACAACCTGGCGCATGGGGTGGAGACTTCGCAATGGGTAACCACGGAGGAACCTCATATAAACAGGACGGATGGGACTGCCATTGTTACTATAACAAGGGTCATCCTACAGGTGCTCCATTCATCGGAACGTTGGGCGTTAGTTACGCTGTTAGACGTTGTTGGATGCGTTGTGGTTGTTGGACTGTTCCTTACGGTCACGGTGGACAGGGTGCTATTTCTACCTATTGTGGAAGTGGTCACTGTGGACAGGGTGGACAAGGAGGATCGGGTCTCGTTAAGATCACATTTGTTTAAGAAAAAACAAAATTTTAAGAGAGAGGGTCACCGTACCCTCTTTTTTTATTGAATTGTATAAATAATAGACGAAGGAGTTAACCTGAACAAATAACCATGGCTACCAAAATTATTTCCCACTCATGGCAGTTAAAATTGCCAAATAACTTCCTTGTGGATCACTCTTTCAGTGACGGCAAGGATAGAAGTTGTACTTACGACGGACCAGACAAGATTTATTTACAGTTAGATGCTAACGGTAAAGAGGCATATGGACCTCTTACTGAAGATGACATCGCTGATGGTCGTCCAAAACCTGCTGACGTTGTTGAATGGTTTGAAGTAGATTGTGCTGCAAGTCACACAAATACTTTAATCTGTCAATTACGTGCTCCAGTTATAGATGAGAAAGAAGAAGCAAGGGGTACAGGGGAAGTTTGGCATCCAGGCTCACCAGACATGACTGCAGATGGATATCCAAGATTCTCTTATTCTACACCATTAATGGCTGATGATATCTATGATATCGACAGCATTAAGAAGAATGGAGGTGGAACTCTTGACATTACTGCTTATACCGTTAAAGAGAAACTCAACGGTCATGATGCAGACCTAACTTGGGATAACATTAGAAGTAAGAGAGATACTACACTTGAACAGTGTGATGGTAAAGTATCAGAAGACATGCCTGCATCAATTAAAGAAGAGTGGAAAGTTTATCGTCAGAAGTTAAGGGATTTCCCTAAGACTATGGCTGATGCTGGAATTCACCCTAACATCGCTCAGATGATGATGCCTGATGTTCCTCAGCACGTTGATCCTCCTGCGGCTAATGAGCCTAATGCAGATGGTACTCAACCTTGGGCCCCACCATTCTGATCAAACATATATAAATTAATTAAGATGATCGAAAGGTCATCTTTTTTAATGTCTTAAATTATGTTTGAAGTAAATTATCAATCAGACGCACACGTTCATAAACTTTACGATCATTATAAGTATAATGATGTTGGAATGGTCTGGAGAAAAGTTTTTATAGTAGATAATTTCTATTTAAATCCAAATGAGGTTCGAGAATACGCTTTATCGTGTGAACCAAAAGAGGAAAAAAGTTATACTGGAGATTTGATAGGTAAAAGAGTATGGGAACAACAAATAGAAATGCAAAAAAATCTTAAACCATTGTTTAAGGGATTGTGTACTCTGGATCAATGGACAAATATTGAATGGGATGAAGATGATTTCAATACAAAATGGGATGATATGAAGTTTATGGTCAATGTTAGTTACGGATCAGACTTCGCTAAGAGACAAGATGCATATAATGGAGATGTAGTTACATATCATAAAGACAATACAAAATATAAATGGGCTGCTTTAGTATATTTGAATAAGGATGAAGAATGTGATGGAGGTACAAAGTTCTATCCATTTAAAGAAGATTTGCCTATGTGGAAACCAAGTGAAAGAGATGCCTTTACATGTGAGATGAAGTATAATAGAATGGTATTATATGAATCAAGACATACCCACGGAGCTATATTAAATAGGGATATGTTTCAAACAAAACCCCGTCTAACACAGGTGTTTTTTATGTGACTAAATAACTTTAGGAATCATGAAAATCATTATTCTAATTACTTGAGGTGAAAAACAATGCGATCGAAGGCCTTTTTCATAAATGGTGGAGCTGGAAGAGTTATATGCTCCATACCTGCATTTGAAAAACATATAGAAGAACATCCCGAAGATGATTTTGTTATCATTTGCGAGGGTGGAACAGATTTTTTTAAAGGACATCCTACATTAGATGGTAGGGCTTATGACAACTGGCATAAGAATGTCTTCCAAGAACATATTAAACACAGAGATTGTGTAAGTCCAGAACCATATAGAGTTTGGCATTACTATAATCAGAAGTGTACTCTTGCACAGGCATATGATATTGAAATTAATGGTTTAGATGAACCAAGAGAACTACCTAAACCAACACTTAATCTTAATAAGACCGAGGTTATTAATGGATATAATGTCGTACAGGAAGTTAAATCAGTAACTAAAAAGGATAAGATTCTTGTCATTCAACCGTTTGGTCGTGGAGTTGAACAGTATGGAGAGTTTATTGCAGATCCTACCTCAAGAAGTTTATCATTAACAAATACTGTTGATATCATCAATAATCTTAAAAAGGATTATGGTGTTATTGTTATGAGTGAAATTCACTTCCCAGTAGAAGAGGATGAAGAGAAGTCTCGATATAAAATTGCAAGACCTCAAATTCAAGATATGCGTCAATGGGCTGCTGTAATTGATGTTGCAGATCACTTCTTAGGATGTGATAGTATGGGTCAACATATGGCAAGAGCTCTTGATGGAACTGCAACTGTAATTGTTGGTTCAACATATCCAGAGAATATAAGTTATCCAGGCCATAAAGATTTTGATATCTATGATGTTGGTCTTGATAAGAGAGAATATGCTCCTATTAGAATATCTCAAGACGAAAGAGTTGACAGATATAATGATGAAGCATTAGAAATGACTCAATCACAAGTCAAAGAAGTTTGTGATCTTGTTAGAAAGAGGATGGGTAAATCCAGAACATTCACTGGTACATACGTTCCTGTTCAACAAACAACACAATCATGTGATACAAGTGGTAATATGCAGCCTGTTGCTCCTACAAATGCACAGAGACCTGATATTAATCAGTTGCAAATGCAACAACCAAATTCTGGCCAAGCTCCATCAATGAATATGGTTCAAGGTAGAGTTAAACCACAATCACCAACTCCACACTTCACTTTGGATAAACCAAAGTCTATGAAGCCTTCTAAAGGATTCAAGCAAGAAGTGAAAAGTTTATTAAAGACAGATAAACCTTCTATTACTATAGAGAAAAAGAGTGAGGCTTGATAATGACACAATGGATTGCAGCAATTGCCAGAGGTCATAACTCTGGTGTATGTCTTCTTGCGGATGGCGAATTAGTTTTTGCAATAGAAGAAGAAAGACTTTCAAGAAAAAAATATGATGGTGGGCCTTATGCTTCTATGGTCAAGATTCTTGACTATACTGATAGGTTAGATTATCTTGCGATTGCACATACGCAACCATTAAATGAGGCTGGAACTGTTGATTTCACAGGAGAACCAGTCTATGTTGGTTTGGCCAGAAAGTTAGGTCTTATTGATAGAGATCAGGACATTTATAATCATCCTCAAGTTACTGATTTAAGTCATATCCATCATAAGTTACATGCTTCATGTGCTTTTTTTAGGTCTGGATTTGAATCTGCTGTTGCTGTCATTGTAGATGGTGCAGGAACTTATATTCCTATGCATATTGATGGTGAACAGGAGATGACATGGGAATTGGAAAGCATGTTTACATGCAAGTATCCAGATGAGTTCAATACCATTTACAAACATCAAGGAGGACGAGGACCTTGGGCTTCTGGTAGTTTACCTAATTTTGATGCAGGAAGAGAAGGTGAAAAAGATAATACTTATGAACTTGTCTTAGATGATTCTGCTGGTATAGTTAAAACATATGAGGCTGCAACACAGTATTGTGGATGGGCTCCTATTGAAGCTGGTAAGACAATGGGATTATTCCCATATGGAAAGAATAGTTATAAGTTTCCTGATCTATTCACAGATTATGAAGGGATTGCTGGATGGAAAACTGCCAATAGGGATTTAGTTGTACCAACTTATCCTAATGGTGCGATTATTAACCAAGGTAGATTCCCATACTTACATACTCCAGAGGAATATACTAAAGGAGATGATAGACCAGACATAACTAAATTAGATAATCGTAGAGATATTGCTTATGCAGTCCAGACAGAATCTCAGCAGATGGTTCTGGATCTTATTCTTAAGGCGGTTGACATGACAGGTAATACAAATGTAGTATTATCTGGTGGATATGGATTAAATTGTGTTGCTAACTATTGGTATCTTGATCAGTTAAAAGGTAAAGGTATTAATTTGTTTGTGGAACCAGTAAGTAATGATGCTGGTACTGCAATTGGTGCTGCATACTTACAACATCAATTGGTGAATAAGGATACTACTGTTAAACCACATTTACATGATTTGTATACTGGTCCTCAGTATAATTATGATACAGAATACATAACTGCACTTGCAGAACATTATGGTGCATCAAGGATCTTTGAAGCTAACCATAAGGATGCAGTAGATCTTATTACCAGTAAGAATATTGTTGCATTATTCCAAGGTAAATCGGAAGCAGGTCCTCGTGCATTGGGTAACAGATCTATTCTTTATGATGCTCGTGACCCAGAGGGTAAGGATTTTGTTAATACAGTTAAACGTCGTGAATACTTCAGACCATTTGCAGGTTCTATTCTAAAAGAACATGTACATGATTGGTTTGATCTTCGTGGAATGGATGAAACTCCATTTATGATGTATGCGGTTAATTGTAAGGAAGGTATTAAAGAAAGAATACCAGCAATTATTCATGTAGATGGTACATGTAGGATTCAAACAGTTACCGAAGATGTTAATAAAAACTATTACGATATCATTCAGGAGTACTATAATCAAACAGATTGTCCAATTATATTCAACACATCCTTTAACCTTGGCGGAGAACCTCTTGTAGAGACTCTTGATGACGCTCTGAGGACTCTTGCGAACAGTTTGATAGAATACCTATATTTGCCAGAATACGGTCTTATGATCGAGGTGAAGAACTGATGGAGGTTGTTATTGTTGGAGGAGGTACGGCTGGTTGGTTATCAGCTGCTGCATTTCTACATGAACTTCCTTTTGCAAATATAACTTTAATCGATAAAGAGGAATCAACTCCAGTAAGTGTTGGCGAAGCAACTCTTATAGGTTTTGAGGGATTCCTTAAAGATAAGTGTGGGTTTCCTCCAGAGGAATATCTAAGAAATATGGATGTAACACTTAAGGGTGGTATATTATTTCCAGATTGGGGAATGAATGGTAATGCTCCTTGGCATCCATTTACCTTTCCAAATATAGTTGACAAATGGTCTACTACTCAGAATGAACCACTGGAAACTCAGATGACTTTATACAATTGCAGTATGAGGAATAGTGTTGACAGGACTCAATTAGATGGTGGTTATGCTCTTCATGTTGATTGTTTAAAACTAATAGAATATATCAAAACAAAGATAGAACATAAGATAACTTATATACAGTCATCAGTTAAAAATATTAGAAGAAATCAGGGTATTAAATCTTTGTTCTTACAGAATGGAACACAAGTTAGAGGGGATGTTTTTATAGATTGTACTGGTGTTGATAGTCTTCTTAAAGATAAAAGAAGAAAAGTAGATCTAAGTGATCGTTTATATGTTAATACTGCAGTTGCAGGACATGTTAATTACATTGAAAGACATAGAGAGTTACGTCCATTTGTTGTATGTCATGCTGTAGATGATGGATGGATATGGAACATTCCTCTTAAATCAAAGATAGGAACAGGTTTAGTATTCAATAGAAATATAACTGATCCAGAAGATGCTAAGAAAATTCTTAGTAATTACTGGAATGGAAGAACAGATGAACTAAAGATTTTAAATTGGGAACCTTATTATGATCTAAATCAATGGGATAAGAATGTTATTTCTATTGGTTTATCTGCAGGGTTCATAGAACCACTTGAAAGTACAGGTATTGCATTGATTCTTGAAGGTATATCTACAGCTGCTACTAAATTAAAAACAGGATATTTTAATGATTATGATATTGATTGTTATAATAGTTGGATGGTATCAATGTTTGAATGTTGTACGGACTTTGTGAATATGCATTATTCAAAAGTAACTAAGGATACTCCTTTTTGGAATTATGTTAAAGATAACTATAAGATGTCAGACACTCAAGAATTTTATCTTGATAATATGAAGTCTTCTGATCCTTCTTTTGTAGATGGTAAGGATCATTTCTTTGGTGGTGCCAATTGGATACATTGGTTAATCATGTTAGGCTATCCTATCAGACCAAAAGATTATCATATATGTGAATGGAACGATCCTACTGGATGGAAATCTATGCACCATTCAACACTTCGTAAAGATCTCACTATTGAGAACTCTGAAAACTTTATTGATCATATGACCTTTGTGGATAATTACCTATGAAAAGAGTAGAACATCTTACTATTGTTGGAGGAGGTAGTGCTGGTTGGTTATGTGCTGCTTACTTTGCCAGAAGATCTAATTTAACTAAGGCTTCTCCTCAAATGGCTTGGGGTGATAAACTTAAGGTGACTATTATTGATAAAGAAGTTCCTGATCGTATTGGTGTAGGTGAAGCAACTATCTTAGCCTTTGGTAGATTCATGGGTGAGATGGGATTTGATGATGATTATTGGCAAGAAAAGGTTGATGCAATTCATAAAGGTGCTATAGTATTTGAAGGGTGGACTACACCAGAGCATGAGATGTGGCATCCCTTTGGATTCACTGATATCACTTATAATATTAATGAAGCTGGTAATTATGATGTAGCTCCTCTATGGGATATATGGAGTGTATATAAAGATAAGTTTGATCTTAAAGAGTCTCAAGCTTTATACACTACTGCCATGGCAAATAGAGTAGAACCCAATAACATGAATGTTTATGCTAACCATTTGGATGCAGGTAAGTTAGCAGAGTTTTTAAAAGAGGAATCTATAACTCATCCATGTCTTACTCATATCGAATCAGATGTTACAGAAGTACATTGGCATGACAATGGAGAAGTTGATTATTTAAAATTAAAGGATGGTAGAGAACATAGATCCGATCTCTATGTTGATTGTACAGGATTTAAGAGGTTACTTAGTAGAGATCCTAAGAAGGATATGGTTGATTTGAGTGATAGATTGTTTACTAATACTGCTATTGCTGGACCTATCCAATATCAAAATAGAGATATTGAGATGCATCCTTGGACTCATGCAAAGACAGTTGATTGTGGTTGGATATGGGTCACACCAATAACATCAAGGATTGGTTCTGGATTGGTCTTTAATAGGGACATTACTGATCCAGAGCATGCTAAGGATGTATTCGTTGATTATTGGGATAATAGAATTAAGAAAGAAGATCTAAGAACTTTGAAATGGGATCCAGTTAAAGTAAAGAATGGTTGGGTTGGTAATGTAGTATCAATAGGACTATCTGCAGGGTTCATAGAACCACTTGAGAGTACTGGACTTGCTTTGATAGTTAGAGCTATAGAAACTTTAGAAGAGAATATAAGAGGAGATTGGTATGATGAAAATGAAATTGCTCTTTTCAATGCAAGAGTGAATGGTGCTTATGAAAACTCCATAGATTTTGTTAATATGCATTATGGATTTACCCAGAGAACCGAACCTTTCTGGCAACATGTAAGAGACACATATCAAAAATCTGAAATCTATAAGTTCTGGGAAGCCCAGATGAAAGATCCTGACCATACTACCAGACAGACACAGAAGTTTGGATTCTTTGGTGGACATAATTTCGCAGTATGTATGGCTCAATGGAATCCAGATTTATGTGTTAGAAAGACATACTTTGATCATTGTAAAGATAATTTGGAAAAGAATATGCAACACTTCTATAAGCAATTGCAAGAGAATATAGACCAATCAGTACCACTTAAAGAAAAACTTCCTTGGTTAAAATGAAAACAGTATTTGTTAATGGAACATTTGATATTCTTCATCCAGGCCATATGCAACTCTTTAAAGTTGCAAGGTCATTGGGTGATAGAGTTATCTGTGCAACTGATAGTGATCAGAAGATAAGAGAAGATAAACCAGATACGGGTAAACCTATCAATAATCTTCCTTTTAGGATTACTATGTTAGAATCTATCAAATACATAGATACAGTCTTGTGGTTTAATACTCGACAAGAACTATCTGATTTGATACAGATGTATCGTCCTGATATTTTATTATTAGGTGATGATTGGAGAAATGGAGTTGTGATTGGCCAAGAGTTTGCTAAAGAGGTTAGATTCTTTCCAAGAATACACATGTATTCAAGTACAAAAGTAATAGAAAAGATACGGTCATGAAACAAGTATTAGTTATTGGAGATTCTTGTGATGACGTTTATATTTTTGGTCATTGTAAACGGTTAAGTCCAGAGTATCCTATTCCAGTATTAGATAAAGTAAATAATGAGATTCATCCTGGCATGGCAGCTAATGTTGATGCAAATCTCAATGCTCTTGGAATAGCAACAAATCTGTTGACACAGAGAGAAAAGATAACTAAAACAAGATTTGTAGATATCAATACTAAGCAACAGTTATTGAGAATGGATACCACACCAAAGGTTACTCCTTTGACTGGTCCAGAAGTCAAGATGGCAATGATTCATGCAACTTATGATGCTTTAGTAATATCAGACTATGACAAGGGTTTCATTGGATATCAAGAATTAATAGTTCTTTGTGAGAATTTTCCAGGCCCAATCTTTGTAGATACAAAGAAAACAAAATTGTTTCAATTAGATAATGTATTCTGGAAGATTAATGAGAAAGAATTTAATGCCTTAGATAAAGAAAAAAGACCAAATGAGACTCATCTTATTGTTACTCTTGGATCTAAAGGTGTACGATGGGGTGGTATAATATATCCAGCAAAACCTGTTACTGTTTTTGATGTTTGTGGTGCAGGGGACACTTTCTTAGCTGTCCTTGTATATGAATTCTTAAAGGATAATGATATGAAGAAAGCTGTAGATGTTGCTAATAGAGGTGCTGCAATAACAGTACAACATCCTGGCACATATAAACTAACTAAAAAGGATCTTGAATCATTGTTCTGATGTACCCCGTTACTTTTCATAATGTATTAGAACCTAAGAAATTCCTCTCATTGAATCAAGAGTTTGAGGAAGGTTGGTGTCTTAATAATTCATCAGGGCTTGATGGTGATAATGTTACATGGGGTTTTAAAGATCCAAGCGATACCTTGATTTTTTATGATGTTGCTACTATAATTAAATTAAAGATACAAAAGGTTATTAAAAGACCTCTTAAATTCTTTGTAATGCATGTTAACGGACAGACTACAGGACAAGGCAATCTTATTCATACTGATTTTGAATGTCCTTGGGTGTGGTCTTTTGTATTGTTTACTCATATGGATTGGGATATTCAATGGGGCGGAGAATTTGTATGTACAGATCCAAATACTAAAGAACATAAGTATGTTCCATGTCTATCAAATACTGGAGTTTTAATTCCTGCCCATTGGGAACATTATGGACAATCTCCTAATGTATTCACCAGTAGACTAAGAACTTCTCTTAGGTTCAGTTATTGTGACGATGATAAATGGGAGTTGTTTAATGCCAATTAAAACTATGAGATACTGTGTTGACATAGATGGTACTATCTGTACCCCAACTGTTGGTAGGGATTACCACAAGGCTCAACCATTTAAGGATCGAATTAAGACCCTAAATAAATTGTATGATGAAGGAAATTATATTATTTACTTCACAGCTCGTGCTATGGGTAGGTTCTCAGAAGAGGAACACCAAATTGCACAGGCAAAGGCTTCAGCAGTTCTATTTGAACTTACCACAAAGCAACTCAATGAATGGGGTGCAAAGTACCATGAATTAATCATGGGTAAACCTCATGCAGATTACTTTATTGATGATAAAGCTTGGCCTGATCATGTTTTCTTTAATGATAGACGATGACATTGAATACCGTAAAATTTGTTTCTAAGGGTTGGGGATTCGAGAAATGGATCGCCAATAATAAACAGTATTGCGGTAAATTATTGTTTATCGCAAAGAACAAAAGATGTTCTTGGCATTACCATAAGTTAAAGAGAGAAACATTTTATGTCCAGTCAGGACGTATTAAATTGTGGTATGGTAAGACAGATGACAGAGATGCTTCAAGTACTACTATATTGGAACCTGGCGATAACTTCCATGTACCAAGGGGTTTGAGACATCAGATGCTTGCTATAGAAGATACAGAACTATTTGAGTTCTCTACACAACATTTTGATGATGATAGTAATAGAGTAATTGCTGGTGACTGATTGGCCGACAAAGTTAACTGATCTTATTGTTGAGTTACCTCTCATTGAGGATGCAACTTGTGATGCGATGGTTGATTGGTTTCATGAGAATGTAGATAGACAAGTTGTAGGTGCAGTAGGTGGTACAGGAGAACAGACAGTTAATACTGAATGTTGTAAAGCAACTGATATTGTTGTTAAACCAACAGATAAAATATTTCATTGGATGTCACAGATATCGCACTATGCATATAGTGAGTATCTAAACAGAGCGCCTGGACCTACTACAGATATTGTCTTTAATGACTTTGCTATAAGATCATACCAACCTAATGATGGATACTTCGTTGAACATACAGATCAACATGCAGGGGGTAGTGTTAATAGGGTGTTTGCTATAATAATGTATCTAAACACCGTAGATGAAGGTGGAGAAACAGAGTTCCCTTACTATAATGTAAAGATTAAGCCAGAGAAAGGTAAGGTGTTATTATTTCCTGGCAACTATTTGTTCCCACATAAAGGTAACAAACCTATGTCGGGGGTAAAGTATATTGCTACTTCTTGGGTTGAGTTTCAAGAAATTCCTTTACAGTAATAAAGTCATAATCAACCCACTTCATATCCGCACAGGTATATTTTTGGTACTTTCCTTTTAAGTGATCTGGGAATGGTATCATTTTTATCTTGACTCCTTCTTTTTCTGCTACTGCTTTTGCAACATCATAGAAAGATATTGGGTTACCTGTTCCTATATCATATATTCCACTGGGAGCATCATTGTTCATAACAATGTTGACTATATCAGTTACACATACAAAGTCTCTTAAGAACTGATCAGATCCTTCAAAGAGTTTTATTTCTCCAGTTTCACGAGCTTGTTGTGTGAACTTTGATACTGGACTTGCTTGATCCACTTTAAGTTTATCATCTTCTCCTGTTCCATATACATTGAAGTATCTAAACCCCTGTATATACCTGAATTTATCAAGGTTATCTTGTACGTAGTAATCTATTATAAGTTTTGATATTGCATATTGATTTAATGGGTTTATCTTCTTAGTTCTTTTGGTTTGATTACCATATACTGATGCTGATGATGCATACTTAACTGGTATCTGATGTTCTATTGCATGGTAGAGTATCCATGCTGTGAAATCTTGATTATAATGTGAGATCTTCATCCAGTTTGGTTCTACCGTGGATGACATTGCACCATTGTGTATGATTAAAGTGACTCTCTCCCAATCATCAAACTTAGCAAGCCATTTCCAACAGTCATCTTTATCAATACAGATGACATGTTCCTTCATCTCTTCTTCAACATACTGTTTAAAATGAGAACCGATGAATCCTTTATGTCCTGTTATTAATATCATCCGTATGGTTGACCTTCTGTCTTCGCAAAGTGTAGTGGTAGGAAGAATACTTGGACTAATCTATAGTCATCTCCTTCAAAGAATCCTTCTTTATCATATGATCCATGCAATACATGATCTGGATAGAAGATCATTCTATTGTATTTCATATCTGCAAGGTGTTCCAGTTTCCAAGGACCTATATCATCAGCAACATAATCTTCATCCCATATACCTTCTTGGAATGGATTAACAGTTGTCATACCTTTGTATGAATAGAATCCAGTTCCACCTTTACATTCTTTACCTTTATTCAAATATATTAATCCTGCCCAACCCCTACTCTTATCGTCTCCTTCTCTTGGTATATCTACGTGTGGTAACTTAACTCTGTCTGGTGATTGAGTTACATTCACAGAGAAAGGTACATTCCTACAGGACTGTTCAAAGTGTGGTTGTTCTTGCATTGTTAGTCCGTAACAATTCAATGCAACATCTTTCCATACTTCTCCCAGATGATCCAAGTCCATATTCATGTCTACTCTTGATCCAGGCAAACATCCACATACTCTCTTGTTTTTTGTTGGAGGACATCTTAGAGCAAGATTTCTAACCTTATCTGGATTCTTATAAAAATTATCAATATAGATTATTGGATGTTCTTCCCATCCTATTAATTCAACTCTTGCACCCAACTCATCGTTTATTGCAAAAGTTTCTTCCTCATCAATAAAATACTTTTTCATATTAGACTAAATACTTTGGAGAAACCTATGATTATTGGGAATGGCTAAACCATCCAGTAGAAACGAGTTGAAGGAATATTGCCTTAGAAAACTCGGAAAGCCAGTGTTGGAGATCAACGTTGACGATGATCAAGTCGAAGATCTGGTGGATGATGCACTCCAATATTTCCATGAGAGACATGGAGAAGGAATAGATCGTGTGTTCCTAAAACATAAGTTATTAGAAGTTGAAAAGACTACACTTACTGGGATTGCATCTACAACAACTGCAAGCAGTACTTTTGGTGGTATACCACAACTTGAATATGAAGAAGGTTCAAACTATCTTCAACTTCCAGATTCCATTATTGGAGTCAATAAGGTATTCAAGATGGATTCCAACTCGATATCTGATGGACTATTCAACATCAAATATCAAATCTTTTTGAATGACTTATATTACTATGGTGCAATCGATTTATTGAACTATGGTATGGTTAAGTCATACTTGGAGACTTTGGATTATTTGATTAATCCAGATGCTCAAGTAAGGTTTAATAAGAAGAATGGTAGATTATATTTAGATATAAATCTAAAAGAACTTACTGATAACCATTACTTGGTACTTGATTGTTACAGAATTGCTGATCCTGAAAGTGAGACTGCAGTATATAATGACTTCTGGCTTAAACAGTATACCACTTCATTGATTAAAAAGCAATGGGGTCAAAATTTAATTAAGTTCCAAGGTGTTAAACTTCCTGGCGGATTGGAATTAAATGGTAGACAGATATATGATGATGCTATTAAAGAACTTGAGGAGCATGAGAAGAAACTCATGGAAGAATATGCTTTGCCACCTTTAGATATGGTAGGATAAATGCCTTTATCACCTTTCTTTCTACACGGATCTCCAAGTGAACAAAGACTTGTTCAAGACTTGGTAAACGAACATTTACAAATGTTTGGGCAGGATATCTTGTATATGCCCAGAAAAATTGTTAATGAACAAACAGTTATCAGAGAGATTACTGCATCTAAGTTTGATGATAGTTTCAGATTAGAAGCTTATCTTGTTAACTATGATGGATTTGGTACACCATCCGATGTACTGACTAAGTTTGGAGTACGTGCAACAGATGAACTTACTTTAGTTATCTCTAAAGAAAGGTATGATGATTTCATATCTCCTTTTTTAAAGAACTGGCCAGCAGATGAAATTAAGGTAGCCTTTACTCCACAAGAAGGTGACTTGGTTTATCTTCCATTAGATAATGCTTTATTTGAAATCAAGTATGTAGAAAGAAAAGTACCTTTCTATCAGATGAACGATCTGTTCATGTATGAACTTAGACTTGAGATCTTTGAACTTGAGGATGAGGTTATTGATCTTCCAGACAGTCTTACTGATAAGGAAGGAGTTCCTGTTGAGGATGCTATTGCAGGTACTGGACAAGTAGTAACATTACAAATGGTTGATGCATCTGCTTCTAATGCAGAGGCAACTGTATCTCTTGCTTCTACTATTATTGGAACTCAATCGGTTCAGTATATTAAGATGTTCAATGATGGTAACTATAAGGGAACACCTTCGGTTACTATTCACAAACCCACCCAAGGTCATGGTGCTACTGGTGTAACTACTATTGCCGATGGTGCTATTCAATCAGCAACAATTACTTACAGTGGAACAAATTACATTAACATTCCAACAGTATCCTTTACACCACCTAATAGAGCAACCTCTACCCAGATTAAGTTTGGAAACAATTCGATATATCATAGTAGTTATAATGATGTTAATGGTGTTAACTTTAAATTTACATCGAATGTAGATTCAAGAGATAGTGGAGACGGTAGATTATCATTCAGTTATTGGTATTATCCAACTAAGTTTGACACAGATCCAAACTTTGGTGGAGTTATGATGTGGACAGATAGATTCAAGTTATATCATAGAGAGACGGGTAATGTAGTGTTTGCCTCTGGATCTGGATCTATAGAGAACACAAATACTCTGACTTTAAATGCATGGAACTTTATTAGAGTAGAACAATATGGACAGGATGCAACAGTATCAGTCAATGGAACGGTAAGTAATAACTTAGGTACTGCTGATCCTATACTATTCTTTGCAAATGACCAATTAAAATTGGGATCAGATACAAATGGTGCTGGTAAATCTCCTACTATTACAAGAGGATTTGAGGGATGGATAGATCATCTCACATTGAATTTAACAGGGGATAACGGATTTAGAACTACAAGTTCTCAACTTGTGCCTACTACTACGACACAACAAGAGACTGATCCTCAGATGAATACAACTGCTTCATTCATCAACACTTTTGATAATGAGTATCCAATAGTTACTGCAACACTTAATAATAATAGAGAAGTAGATACTCTTACTATTAATCATCCAGGCAATGGTTATCTAACCAATCCTATAATGACTATTGAGGGTCCTACTCTTGGTGATCAAGCAACTGCTGTTGCGATCATGACAAGTAGAACTGGTGTTCCTAATCAGGCAATTGATAGAATCTTATTAATTAATCCAGGCACAGGATATACTACTCCACCATCAGTAGTATTCAGTGGTGGTAGTCCAGTATCTTCTGCTATTGCTACTGCAATAGTATCTGAAGCATGTCTTGGGCCAGTCGCAATTACTACAGGTGGTTCTGGATATTTCTTTACTCCAACTGTTGGAATAACTTCCACATACATTCAACAGTCTACTGATACTACATTTAATATTCTTAATGCAAAAGCAGAAGCTGTTGTAAGTACTGCTGGTACTGTTAAGGAAATTAGATATAGTAATGCTGGTGCTGCATATACAACTACTCCCGCTACTGTTGCAATTGGTTCTGTAACATCTCCTACCTTTGGTGACTATACGCCAGGAGAATTGGTTGAAGGTGTATCTTCAGGAACCAGTGCATACGTTTCAAGTTGGGATGCTGCAAGTAGAATTCTAAAATTAACTATTCCAAGTGGAGACTTTGCAGTCAGTGAAGCAATTGTTGGAACTGGAGTTAGTTATAGAATAGGATCAATTACTTCAGATTTTGGTAACGTTCCTTTCGCATCTAATGAAGATATTGAGTTCGAGGCAGACCAAATCTTGGACTTCAGTGAAAGGAATCCCTTTGGTGAGTTCTAAATAGTTAAAAAATTGTCATGTTAACAAATCATTTCTACCACGAAATAATTAGAAAAACAATTGTTTCTTTTGGAACATTGTTTAATAATATTGAGATTCAGCACAAGGATAAGGCTGGGTCTGTGGTAAGTGTTGTGAAGGTTCCTATTTCATATGGTCCACAACAAAAGTTCTTGGCCAGAGTAACTGAAGGAAGAGATTATCAAGGTGGAGTTGCGAAAGCTCTTACTTTACCAAGGATGTCTTTTGAAGTTATTGGGATGAATTACGATCCCACTCGTAAGGTTTCTACAATGCAAACCTTTAAGGCAGTTAACAAGACTACTTCTAAGTTAGTGAAGGGTTATATGCCCGTACCATATAATATAAACATGCAGATGAGTATCCTTGCAAAGTTAAATGAGGATGCCATTCAAATTTTAGAACAGATTTTACCATACTTCCAACCAGCTTTCAATTTAACTATTGACTTGGTAAGTATTATTGGCGAGAAGAGAGATATGCCAATAACTCTTGAAGGTATAAGTATGGAAGATAACTATGAGGATGACTATCTAACCAGAAGAGCATTAGTATATACACTGAACTTTACATGTAAGACATTCTTATTCGGTCCTATTAACAATAGTAGTGAAGGACTTATTAAGAAGGTTCAAACAGATTACTATGGTGATACTGCAAATCTTAAGACTGCACCAAGACAAGTTAGATATACTGCAGTTCCAGTTGCAGTCAAGGATTATAATGCAGATGATACCGCAAGAACCAATGAGGTATTTGATGAGAAGAAGACTTCATTCGGTGTAAACTCTGCAACTCCATTCGCTAAGGGTAACTTCATTCAGGTTGATGAGGAAGTTATGTTGATTAGTTCTATAAATTCTAATAGACTCACTGTAAAACGTGGTCAATATGGAACTGTAATTGCTCCACATGATATTAATATCCCAGTTAATGCAATAACTGTACAAGATAATGAAGCTATTGTGGAAGGTGATGACTTTGGATTTGGTGAAACTAAATCTGAATATGCAGATGGACAAGTCTTTAGTGTAAGTCAACAGACTGATTCTGACCTATGAAGAGTGAATTCGACGCTATCGATAATGCTTTAGAGGTTTCTGCTGAGATTATTCCTACAAAGGAGATCCAAAAGAGTCCAACCAGAACAAGTATTAAAAAGTCTAAAGATGAATCTCCTGAGATTCAACAAGACTATGAGTATAGTAGAGCCCAGTTATATTCCCTGATAGAGAAGGGACAAGAAGCAGTAGATGGTATCCTTGAAGTTGCACAAGAATCTGAGTCTGCAAGATCATATGAAGTTGCTGGTCAGTTGATAAAACACGTTGCTGACACTGCCGATAAGTTAATGGATCTTCAGAAGAAGGTCAAAGATATTGAAGAGGTTGATACTAAACAACCACAACAAGTAACTAATAACTCATTGTTTGTTGGAAGTACTGCTGAGTTACAGAAGATGCTTAAACAGACTATTAAAGACTCTAAATAATAACGGAGACCTGTGTTCTACTATGAAATCTTACAAAGGAATAAGAGAAGATTATAAGAGATTAAGTAAGTACGGATGCACTTACATGATAACTTTTGTGTGGAGAGGTAGTACTAAGTTTATTCAAATGTTCTTCCCTCAACCTTCAAGACCTTTGAAGAGAGATGTCCAAAGAGAATTGTCAAAGGTATATCCAGATGGTAGAGTATTATATTTTGGTCCAACCGATAAGGATCCAACCAAACCATTACTTGTGATAGACCCTTAAGTTATGAATAATAATGATGTATATCTTGGTAATCCGAATCTAAAGAAAGCTAATGTTCCTATTAATTTTACTAAGGAACAAGTTGCTGAGTATTTAAAGTGTAAGAAAGATCCAGTATATTTTACCGAGAATTATATTAAGATCATCAACTTGGATGAGGGTCTTGTACCTTTTGACATGTATCCATTTCAAAGGAAGTTAATTCATAATTTCCATAGTGGTAGATTTAATATATGTAAGATGCCTCGACAGTCAGGTAAGTCAACGACTGTGGTATCTTATCTTTTGCATTATGCATTGTTCAATGACAGTGTAACTATAGGTATTCTTGCAAACAAAGCACAGACTGCAAGAGACTTGTTAGGTAGACTTCAGATTGCATATGAAGCACTACCTACTTGGTTACAACAAGGTATTATTGCATGGAACAAAGGTTCTATGGAGTTAGAGAATAAGTCCAAGATCATTGCCGCATCTACCTCTGCATCCGCTGTTCGGGGTATGTCATTCAACATTATATTCTTGGACGAATTTGCGTTCATTCCTAACCATATTGCGGATGAGTTCTTTAGTTCGGTTTACCCAACTATTTCATCTGGTAAATCTACAAAAGTGATTATAGTTTCTACCCCTCGTGGTATGAATCACTTCTATAGGTTATGGCACGATGCAGAACTTCAACGTAATGAGTATATAACTACGGACGTTCACTGGTCAGAAGTGCCAGGCAGAGATGAAGCGTGGAAAGAACAAACGATTAAGAACACATCAGAAGCTCAGTTCCGAGTTGAGTTTGAGTGTGAGTTCTTAGGATCTGTTGATACTTTAATATCTCCAGCTAAGTTAAAAGTAATGACTTATGATGATCCTATTGGTAGAGGTAGAAAAGGTGGAGAGATATATGAAAATCCAGTAGAAGGACACAATTATTCTATTACTGTTGATGTTGCAAGAGGTGTAGAGAAAGATTACTCTGCTTTTATTGTTGTTGATACAACAGAGTTCCCGTATAAAGTAGTTGCTAAGTATAAGAACAACCAAATAAAACCAATGTTGTTCCCCAGTGTCATTCAAGAGTTTGCAAAGGCATATAATAATGCATATATTCTATGTGAGGTAAATGATGTGGGGGATCAAGTCGCATCTATTCTTTTCTATGATTTGGAATATGAAAATATCTTACAGAGTTCTATGAGAGGTAGGGCTGGACAGGTATTGGGTATGGGATTCTCTGGTAAGAAGACTCAACTTGGAGTTAAAATGTCAAAGACTGTTAAGAAGATTGGTGCTCTTAACTTAAAGACTTTGATTGAAGCGGATAAGTTACTTATAAATGATTATGATATAATTGCAGAACTAACTACCTTCATTGAGAAAAGTAATTCATTTGAGGCAGAGGAAGGGTCTAATGATGACCTTGCAATGTGTTTAGTTATATTTGCATGGTTAGTCTGTCAGGATTATTTCAAGGAAATGACAGATGATGATATTAGGAAAAGAGTATATGAAGAACAGAAGAACGCCATTGAACAAGACATGGCTCCTTTCGGATTTCTAAGTGATGGTTTAAATGATGAGGAAGATAGTTTTGTAGATAAAGATGGTGATAGATGGAACTTAGATGAGTATGGTGATAGATCGTATATGTGGGATTATCTTTAATGGAACTAACTGACGAAAATGTAAATAACGTATTAGATGAAATCCGTCCTTATGTAGAAATGGATGGAGGTTATCTTGAATTCGT